>Ga0116231_10002000_pt1 | contig 42579 bp, 42 predicted proteins | sample S1TSphgellanicum_2_FD_89695 | JGI IMG/M metagenome (GOLD analysis project Ga0116231, IMG submission 89695) | Host-associated microbial communities from peat moss isolated from Minnesota, USA - S1T2_Fd - Sphagnum magellanicum MG | ecosystem: Host-associated > Plants > Peat moss > Unclassified... | reverse complement strand
TTAATAAAAAAAAAAAAATAAAAAAAAAAAAGGGGTTGAAAATTTTTTTTAAAAAAAAAAAAAAAAAAAAGTTTTGTTCTTGATCACAACCCGTGTTTCAATTTTGACCTTAGCTTGTACACCAAATAAATTAGGATCCCTTTGTAGTTGTGTATGCCTAAACCCTAAACCCTAAACCCATCAAAGTTAAAATCAACTCCGAGCCAAGTTGAAATCGGTTTTCCTCTTTTGACAACAACAGGTTTATTAGTTACAACCAGCTCCAAGGACCACTTCCCTCTACTATAAACAACACAAACACGAGAGCTACTGGAATGTAAAAAGCCCTCTCTCTCTCTCTCCCAACTCTATGCAAATTTTCATTTAAGTTTTCTGTTCAAGTCAAGGGCAAAACTCTCTCAAAATCAGAGTTCTCAGGCTTATGTTACAATGCTCGATGAAGCATGTACCATTACCTAATGTCAAATTGTTACCATTTTAGTGCAATATATGCCGCAATAAACACCACATATTGTACATTGTAATGGATGATGAAACCACAAAGTTTACCTCACACATGTGTCAGGAGCTGCAGCTTTTTTTTGTGTGTGAGAAAAACAACATTCTCTTGTAGTGGTGAGAACATAGCAGATCCAGCTTCTCATGCCTATATCATGTTACATCACATACAAAAGTCAGGGAAATTTTCAAGTTTCTCTCTGTGGGTTTAAAGTTTAAAGGCAAGGCATGAAACAAATTTAAAGGTTGAGATCTCTGACTAGAAGAGTCTGTTACTGGTTTCTTGTGTAACAGATGGATCAACTGCAATTACTTCACAGGAGAAGTACCCGTGTTTGGCCCAACCATAGTGTAAGTGAAATGTGACAATGCCATTATCATCATACTTCTCCGGCCCCCTTTTTCTTTTGTGTCATTTTGTTCAGGACTTGGTAGTTTGTGCAGATCTCAGTAGGCAGGGGAAGTCATTAATTATTGGTGTTTTCTTTGGTGTTTCATCATTGCCAACTTGCTGTTCACTCTGTAAGAAAGAAGATGGGCTTTGTTTGTTTGTTTCCCAACCATGTATGTGCAGGGATTATCTCGATAGCGCAAATTGTTTTGATACTACAGATGAGAATATTACTTCAGATACATATTGTGCAAGGCAACTGAATTGCCAAGCTTTTCAACAGGATGTAACCCAAAATGGTGTGTTAATCAAATTGAGGCTTTCACATATGTCCTTCATATTTCTGACTTTTGTCTCTGTTTGCTTTGACTTCCCTCTCTTAACATCAGCTTCAAATTAGGTGTGATTGTAGTAGCATTAAGTTCTTCAAAAGTGCCTTTTTTTGGGGGGGTTGTTTTGCAGGCTGCCCACCATGTCCTGATGGGCAATATCTTGCCAACTCCACTCTCTGCATTTGCTATGAAGGTTTTCACACCAACCCAACTCTAGATCCATACAACCATGTACTATCTTCTTGCAATTCTTGAACCTCCAAACTTAATACTCTCAGGACGAGATGAGATGATGTATCAGTGGCAGGAGGTGTGATTTGCCAGTGGGTCATCATTTCATTTAATTCATTCTTTAGTTTCATAATTACATTGAATTTTGTGATGTCTTCTATTGCAAAATGTAAAGACATTACTTTTTTCTTTTTTTTCTTATTCACATCTGTCAATTTTGTTTGACTGGTTTTAAAGGAGTGCATTTTTGTAGCAATTGGGTTGCACAGAAGAAATCAACATCACAATTGAGTTTCTGTAAACTGATGAAATTGCTGTGTCTTGTATGCAGCAGCATCATCATCATCATCCAAAAAGTTTCCAGTGGGAGTTATCGTGGGAATTTGCATTGCAGTTGTGGTGATGGTTCTTGCATTAATAGTGATTTTCTTGCTCTTGAGGATGCGGCGCAAAAGGACTCAACATGAATCTAGACATGATTATTTTGAAGATGAGTTAAGCGGTAAAGCTATGCCCTCTTCCTTCCATATGACCTGGTTTGAGGTAAAAGCATTTATGACGATGAGACCATATTGACACTTGCAATTGAAGAAATAATGTGTGGGAGTCGAGTGAGGAAGAGTTTGTCCTTGCAAAAATCTTTGGCAGAAGCTTTTGATCATAAAATATTTCTCAACTATTTCACTCAGACTGCTTGTTACATATGTATGGGAAAAGCAGCACATGATGTCTTGAAGTGGGAAGCACCCAAGGGAGTTCAGCAATACAGCTTCCAAGACCTAGCAAATGCAACAGATGGGTTCCACAATGCTCGTGAGATTGGTTCAGGAGCATTTGGGAAAGTGTTTGTTGGGACATTTCCTGATGGCAAGATATTAGCCATTAAGCGTGCTTCCACAGTAGCCTTTAGTGCTCGAAGCCAAAAGGAGTTCCAAAATGAGGTAAAAATCCGCATCAATACATATATATATATATATTCCTATGTTGTCCAGAATTAGAAACATATCCTGCACCCAAAGAAAGAACTTGTCCTGAATCTCTTGATAAGGTTTTCTTTGAAATTTTCTTGTGTTGTTATACATATGATATTGTCCAAAGATCATGTAATGGTGCACCTGCTCGGGTAAGTGAAATTCTTGGACTAAAAGCTGGACATGCATTTGCTTCAAGATTTACACACAGCAATTGAAACTGATTTGTGGCAGGTGCTGCTACTGAGTAGGTTGCATCACAAGAACTTGGTGCGGCTGGAGGGATTCTGTGATGAAAACCGCCTTCAGGCATGTTATTTTTTCCCTTCCAATGATGCATCCACCCATCCATCCATCCATCCATGCATCCCGGTTTTGGTTTCAAGAGGCAAAACTGCAAATTTGTTGGTCTTTTGAAAGATCCTCATTGAAAGTTTTTGCCAATACAGTTTTTCATCCATACAAATTGTAGGAAACAGAAAGATAATTGAATGGCCAGCACAAGAACATAGATGTTGGGGACAACCCAAGTTTTCTGTTTGGGTGTACATAAATCCTTATCAAAACTTTTCACCTGTTGGGTGCAGATTCTGGTGTATGAGTACATGAAAAATGGGAACCTCCATGGCCATCTTTTCAGTAAGTAAACATCGAGCAGAGCAAGTGTATGAAGTTTCCAGACCAATTTTTTTGATGTTAATTTCACTTTGAAACTTGACTTGAGGGAAAGAAAAAGCACCACACCACAGGTGGGTTATTGATCCACATTCATGAAGCATTGCTGACCTTCAATCAAGCTTAATGTTTCATGCGGGTGGTGGTGGTCTGCAGCAAGAAACGGCGCCAGATACTTAGATTGGTATAAGAGGCTGGAAATTGCAGTGCAGGTGGCACGAGGCCTAAATTACCTTCACTCCTTTGCAGTACTTTTCAATCCCTTGTAAACCAATTACATAAATTGGTCTTCAGAGTTGTAGAATTATACCACCCATGATCCTGTTCAATCTTAGAATTGACAGATGCTGGGTTTTTTTCTTTCTGGTGGGTAGTTTCCAAAAGTTGTTGATTTCTTCTTGTCAATGGATGTTGAAAGGATGTGTCTACTGATCACATCTTCCAATCATGGTAAAAAAACAAAAAACAGGATCCCCCCGTCATACATAGAGACGTGAAGCCCAGCAACATTTTGTTGGATGACAACATGGATGCAAAAGTCAGCGACTTTGGTATTTCAAGAGAAACGCCCGAGTGTATCACTCATGTTTCCACTCGACTGGCTGGCACTGCTGGGTAATATTTCCTGTCATCCTTGTTGCCATCATCCTTCCCAGCATACTTGTGTTAATTATTTATTTGTGTAAGCTGTTTAAATTTGTGCATATTCTTTTTGAGCTTCTTGTTACCAACTGGGGTACAAGAAAAATTTGGGCCTACCTTTTTTCCTTGTAAATGAGAGCAGGATCTCACATTAGAAATTTTTTGTTCTTTTGACAAGGAACTTCATGATTGATTCAATGGTCATATGTTTTTGAGTCCAGTTTGATTTTATTCACTCAATGAAAACAGCAAGAAATCATACCTTGTGTTTACTGATCTAGTGTGTTTTTGTGGCAGTTATATCGACCCACAATACTTTCTACGAAGGCAGCTCACACCTGCTAGTGATGTTTACAGCTACGGTGTGGTTCTCTTAGAGCTTGTGACTGGTCAGAAAGCTATCAGAAAAAATGAGCAAGGCGATGAACTCAATCTCATTCAATGGGTATGTGTGATTTTTTTTGCACCCGCACACCCTCTTTCTCTCTACCTTCCCATCTGAACCTATTCTCAAAGTTTTATACATTCATTTCAAAAAATTGTGATGAATGCAAAATGCAATTTATGAATAATGAATTTAACAACATTCAAAGTGAATGATTCAACCCATGTGCAAATATTAATAGTTCAAAATATGCAAAAAACTTCATTAAATCATTCAAATATAATCACAAAATATTGAATTGCATGTGTTTTAGTAGACTTTAGTGGCTTCATTCAAGAGGGGCTGTAATGGAAGTGGGCTGGCTGATCACTGCAGTTTTGTCTGTGAGGAATTTTTTTCAGGCTACACCAAGGCTGGAAGAAGGAGGAATTGAGGCGATAGTAGATGCACAACTGGAAGGGAATTATCCCCAAGACATCTATCTGGACATGGCACAACTGGCTGTTCGGTGTGCAGCTTTTGAGAAAGACTTCCGACCCTCAATGAAGGTAGCCCATTAATCAACCCACTGTTTCAATCACTCCAATAGAAGTCTCATGAGCCACCACCAGGCAAAGAATTGATCACAGAGTTAGGGCATCTTTCCACTAAGCTACTGTGTGATCACAGCAGCTTTCCATTATGTTTTTTCAACTAGCTTTGTGCTCACAGTCATCTCACAACTCTCTACCAGTCAAAAGCATTGATCAATTGCAGGAGTTGTGAATCAAACTGCGACTCGCCATACTTTGACATCTGTCCCTTTTTTTTTTTTTATGAGAACATGTGTCCTCAGAGTTCCTAATGTGACTGATTACACAATTTTTGACCGCACTTGCACCTCTCCAATTGAAAGTAGACCATCCTTGCAGCAAGAAACAAGGCCCTATGTCAATGGCTTTCCATAGTGGACGTCTAACCATTCATGATGATGAGTAGTAGTGAAGGTTTTTTTTCTTGCCCTCCCATTAAGCAAGTGATCAGGTCATGTGGTGTGTGCAGATGGTATTGAGCATTTTGGAGCCACAATTAGAAGCTTCGCAGCCAGTACGTCCCATTCCCTCGAGCGATGATGTGATACTACAAGCTTGGAGTTCAACTATACCAATCACTGAGACAACACCAAGTCATTCTGATGGTGGCCCGGTCTCAAATGAACTCTCAATGACAGTGCTTGAACCAAGATAACCACATGCCCCATGATTGTCCTTTCTATTGCGTTTGCCCCAATTGTAGAACTAATCAATGAAAACTCCCAAATCAATTTACTGGCAAATCCCAAGTTCCTTAGCTTTAGACTGCAACAGGTTTGAATCCAGCCAATAGGGAAGGCCAATGTGGTTTCAAAAGACTTATCAATTGTATACTAGTAGTTACATATCAGATAAATTTGTGATATATTGACAATTTCTTAAACCCTTGTGGAACTAGAAGAAGAGAAGAGATCTTTGCAGGGTAAAGTTTGGCATTACATTCATGGCAAAGTCCGTGGGTTGTTTCCACATCACCACAACAATCTGGTACAGCATTCTGCAGCAAACCGCATTTGTGCGTCCTTCATGTTGTAGTTTTGTCCACCATTTAGTGGCTGCAGGTAAGTGGTGACCTGTTCATGAACCCAGCAGCCTGTCCCTTCTTCAATGTGTGTGTGGCCTGCTCAGGAGGAAACAGACAGGTTGATAGCAAACCTTGAAACTCTTGCAAATGCAGCTGATTGGAATGTGCAAATGATACAAGAGGCAAGCATGCAGAAACAGAAGTGGCTGGAACTACATATACAATCTGACCACAAAAGATTCTCTTGCTACTATGGCAGAAAGCAGTTGACTGCAGCATGTTTGTTCAACAGGCTTACTGCAGATCTCTGTGTCATTGAGTTCTCACTAGGGGCAGATAGACTTGAGAAAGAAGCTGGTCAGAAACAAGTTGGCTTGCAACAGAAATCTACTGCATCAACAACACACAGAAGCAGCAGCAGCTTGTCTTTGCACCCACACTACTACTGATTGCCCAAGCAGCAGAGAGCAGCAAGGTCACAAAACATGGATGTGAGACTGGAGTGACCAATTCTTAAGGCTGATGAAAAGCATTGTCCTTATGCTACATGAAGGAGAGATGAGAGAATGACAGTGCAAAATTTTATAAACCAATTGGTTTGTGCAAGTGTTTACCTTGGACAAACCAAGAGGCAAACTAGAAGAAACCCAAAAACCTGAAACCAACTAGTTGTTGTAATTACTTTCATAACTTTGTTGAAGATTGCAAAGAAAAGTGATTGTAACTTTTGTGTCAAAGACATATCACTGGTAGGTACCTGATATTCACAGTGTTGGCCAGCTTCTTGTCATCTCAAATAATGAATCTATTCATTATTTGCAAATGAATCAAAGTATCTGCACCTCCAACATTAAGCTGAACAAATCAAAGTTCCAATAGATAACAAAGAATCCACTGATTTCCATGTTTCCAGAAAAAGCAAACATTTTGACATCATCCAGGTTGTTTTATTGTTTGATATCAGAATGCAAACTACATTATGGTGTAACCTGGGCCACCACCACCCTCTGGAACTGTCCATTTTATGTTTTGTTTTGGATCTTTAATATCACAAGCCTGAACAATCACAAACAAGACATAATTAGTCACTGCTTTGTAATGGACTTTGATCATTTCATGTTCACAAGTGAAGACAGAAACATCAAGTACAGTGGAGAGAAAGGTTGGACAATATAAAGCAAGTATTTGGCAGACTTCACGTGGACATGAAGAGACAATCTCACCTTACAGTGGAGGCAATTTTGAGCATTGATGTTGAGCTGGAGCTTGTTGTCTTCATTAGCTATGTACCTGAAAGCAAGAGACCCCAACCTCTTCATAAGAGACTCCTCAAAATGAACCAACCATGTATATGGCATAATGTGAGTAAGAGAGAAATTTGGGTGTACTCATAAACACGAGCAGGGCAGTATCGTGACTCCGGTGCTGCGAACTTGGGTAGATTTATGGTTTCTGGAACATGCTTGTCCACAAGGTGTAAATGTGGTGGTTGATCATGCTCATGGTTGGTACTACTCCTGCATCCATGAAAGCAGAAATGTCCTTCTAACATCAATATCAATATGAAACATTCTTGTACAGGATAGATGCTAAAAGAAAAAGTTCCTAAGGAGCTTCTAATGACACATAAGAGAGTTACTCTCAAGAGCTCTCAGATACCTCAACAAGTAGTATGAATCCCTCCACATTTAAAATCTACATCAACCTGAAAAGACTTGAGAGGTGACCTAGAAAAAGATAATAAAATTTTCAAATCTCAAAACATAACAGCAACCAATCAGGAAGCATAGAAAGACAAAACCCAACCCGAAAAGTTAAGAAAAGACAAAAAACAAAACTAAGTAGGAGATTGAATGACAGCAAGGGTCATACACATGTTCAATTGCATTCAACATAGCATCTATGGTATAAATCAACTACCACGGCATCCCCACTGACTTCATTGGCTCCTGAGAATGCATGGGGATAATGTCGAACAAAGACCAATGTGCTGAGTTTCTCCCACAAGACTGGTCGTAACTGGCAACTCATCATGCCATGATGTTTGCTAGCTCAACAGAACCTCAAAGTGAAGGATAAGGCCAACAGGAACCCAAAAAGACAGAGAAAAGAAAGGAAAAGGAAAATTAAAAGGAAAAGAAAACCCCAAACAAGAAAGAAGGAAGAAAAGAAAGTGAAAAAAAATGGATACTTTTAAGAGCAAGATATTCAGAGGACAATGTGGGCTTAGAAAAGCTCCGACTCATGATTAAAAAGCCCCTGAAATAATCACTTTGGAGATTAAGATGGCAGAAATGTTAAACATAAATCTTTCTTTCTCAAGCAAATCTCTGGTCCAATTTAAAAGAAAACTTTGAAGGATAACCTCCTCTAAAGACCATTAAGAAGCCTATCATAATCTAAGAAACCAGAGGGTACCTAGTAATAGGAATCTGGAACAAAGAATAGAAACCTGTAAAGAGAAGTCAGCAAATCAAAAGTGATTACACCATCTGGTTTGGGGTATTGGATCGGCTTATGTTTCTCTGCAGCCTGCACAGTGCACAAGAATTCTCACACTAAACAGCTGAATATCAAACCTGGAGCTCACACCTGGTGTGTCTTACTTATCTAACCGTACAGCTTTGGTTTTGCAAGCAAGAGAATCGAAAGTGCTTATGTGACCACCTTTGTACCTCTGTGCATTCATGATCTGGTGGCCCATGTGCTAAGGTATATGGCAACCTCCCCCTTATCACATAACTGTTGAATCCCACAACAAAACAAAAGAGAAACATCAAAGTCATGCTTGACACAACTCCTGCATATCCTCCTAGCCTAAAACCTGGAAATAAAACACCAAGAAGTCAAGGAAAAAATCTTCTACTTCTGTGCTTAGAACCATATTTCTAAGGTTGCCATTAGATATTTTGGTTTCCAAGCTTCAGAGAAGGAAGATGACCTTACTGGTCCAAACCTGCATGAACAAGGCCCGGAAGCAATCCATGATGAAAGAACTGTAAGCACCATCACATTGAACAGTTACTAGAAGAAAGGAACTGAAGTCTTCAGTGAAATTCTTGAAGATGACAACAAACTGTAAAACTGTAGACCTATATCTCTTCCAGTCCTCAACCCTGAGCCAATTGAAGTAGTCCATACAAAATGCTGCTTGATTCTGAATGGAACGTGAAGGGTCAGATGGACAAACCGGGCGGATGTTCCGAACAGAATAAAGTTCTTGCCACACCCATGAGTGTTGCAGGGCTTCCCAGTATGCATCCATGTTTGGATTCTCCATACTGCTCAGTGCCTCATGTGCTGCCTCTGCTGCTAGGATCCCTGCATCACAACCCACCTTCTCAGTCTTCTGCAGTGGATCAATTTGATCTATCCGATGATTGATCATCTGAAAAAAAGTCAAACCCAAAAATAATCTGGATTTTGGGAGGAGTATGAACCTGTCTTCATGGCAGTGTGGGAGCCTTTGATTTTGGGAACATTCACGAAGCCAGCTGTGCATCCAATCAGTGCTCCCCCAGGAAATACTGTCCTGGGTATTGACTACCATTCCCAGAAACATCACTGCTGTAAAGGCATCTCTAATATTGTGTAAAGTTTCAAGGACTCCTGTCAAGTCACACTCTAATCTAGTGAATTGTCCCAAGAAAAACATGAGAGTCATGAAGTGGTAGCATAAGAAGCTGTACCTGCAATCCACCCTCATTCAATGTGCGAGCACCATATTGCACCACCTTTCCACCCTCAAGGAGTGGCCTTATTGATGGGTGCTGCTTGAACCTCTGTAGTAGCAGGGACAACAAGTTCTTCAGTACCAACTTTCTTTTCAATCCCAGCTATTTCCAAGCCCTGATCCAAAAAGAAGTTGAACAACATACTTATGAGGTAGTTTTTTGGTGCAACCATTGCACAGAAAACTTGAAACTGGGAAACACAATTTGCACTTAGTGTGGTGACATGGACCATCAGGGTTGCAAGAAACTCAATACCTGATACTCCTCATATGGATTCATATATGGGTTCTTATAGTCAAGAGCTACCACCAGTCCAATGGCCACCTGTATGCTCCAGTCCCACATGAGTGCTTCCAGATGATCACAATTCCATCTTGTGCTGCCTTGTAGAAAAAATGGACCCAGAACACAATCCATTGGCCATATCAGGCACCCAAATTATGGCCATCTTGAGATTTTCTTGCTAAAGTTTGACATTAAGAGTTCCATCAGCATTGTTTCTTCATCAGAAGCAAAGACTTGCCTGCTGATTGTCCATGTGATAGAGGAAAGAGCCACCGTAAGTACTGAAATTCAGAGGCCAGCCCACAGTGTGCAGAACATAGCCCGGATGATGCTTGTGCTCCTCAACCTCCCAAACCTGCACCCTAATTGGCAGCCCAAGACTTAATGCCTCCTGTCAGTAAGCCAGACAGGTTCAGAATTCAGGGTTTGAGCCATCTTCAATTTGTTTGAGATTGACCTGCTCATGTCCCACATAAATACCAATCTGCTACACCTTTTTCAAGAAGAGTGATCATTGCATCTCATGAGATCCTCACAAGTGCAAAAGGAAATGGGGATTCAAGATGCAGAAATTTAGGGCTAACCTCCTTGAGACCAATTGCATACGTTTGGTGTTGAGCACCTGCTTCTTCCCGCAGCTGAAACTTTTTAATGACAGTCTGTCCAAAAGCAGGTTCCATAATAAGTGCTCATTCAAGGGGTATAAGTGTAGAGCCTCCAAAATACTTTACTTAGGTTCCTGTCTCAGTACAAAAGACATCCAAAGATTGAGACAAATGAGAGAGGAAGTCACTTCAGAAAGAGAGCCTCTGCAGCCTTCAGCAAGGAGAGTGAGACGCCCTGCAGTTCAACAAACATACTGTTATGTTAGAAGCAGCCATACTCAGAATCTCAAAACCTTACTATAAGCCTTGGACCCTAACCCTAGCTTCAGGATACATTTAAACAGATGGACCAGCAATCAGCACCAAATATTGGCTGCAGAAACATTGAATGCCCTTTGTGGCCTACAAAAGAGAATTGACATACCTTTCAACTCAATGCCCCGTTGAAAATTTGGTTTTCTGGATCCACTTTTTGCAATGCCCATATCATTAGTTGCAACACCTACAACTCTCTCACCTTCATAAAGCACCTTCACAAAAATAAGTGTCAGAAACATGACAAATCCCTTGTTTGCAAAGGTTTTGTCTACAGAGCATCAAGGGAAAGAATTGATTGTGTGATGAGATTCTTACCTCACTTGCTGCAAAGCCTGGGTAGATTTCAACCCCAAGCTCCTCTGCCTTGGTGCCCAGCCACCGCACAAGCTCACTCAAGCTGTTTGGATATAATAAGTACAATAAGAACACCGAAATCTGTGCTTTCATCAACTGGGAATGAAGGAAACCAACAAAACTGAACATCACATCATCCCCCGAAGTCTTCTCCTCTGAGGCTTGAAGGCTGTTCAGAGAAGCTTGAGACACTGTTTGATACTTAGAGAGGAGACATATAAAGAAAACATTGAACAGAATGGTACAAGTGTTGCATGGGCACATACCTGATGACAAAATTGCCCTGATTTTTGAAGGGAGATGGAACTGGGAATGCATGCTTCTCAGAAAGCAACCAAAACTTGTCCTTTGTTACTGGCACCCACAAAGGCGCCTGTGTACTCAGACCAAAACATTACCCTTCAGGATCCAGAACTAGCCTCATGCATCAAGGAAGCACTACAACAACATTAAAGTGTTGAAACCAACCAACAACAGAAAGAAATCCAGCTAGAATTGATGCATGTGTTTCAGTGGTTCATTGACAGCATTTAGAGAGCAACAGCAGGGAGAATGAGACAGAAGCTTTGCAAACTGAGCTTACATTTTGCTCTTTCCAATCAGGGATAAGCTCATTGAGTGCTCGTGGTTCAAACACATTCCCAGACAGTATGTGTGCACCTGCCACACTCAAAAAAAACAGAAGTTCCAGACAGAGCTCTCGTCTAGCCCTCACAAACAATGGAGCATGCAATGGTGTGAGAACATCTCTTCAAAGGTCAGTTCAGAGGAAAGGGGAGGTGCTAACCAACTTCAGAAGCTTTTTCAAGCACACACACTGAGAGCTCTGTGCCCTTCTCTTGACACAGTTGTTTCAACCTGATGGCTGCTGCTAGCCCTGCAGGACCTGCTCCTACAATCACCACATCATACTCCATTACCTCTCTTGCTTCTGCTTCTTCTTCTTGTTTGCTGTTGCCACTCTCTGATGCATATCCTTGAGCTTGCCTCAAGTTCTTCCCCACATGCCAAGCTCCTGCAAGGCCCCATGAAGTGAAGCTTCTTCCCACTGAAGTTGACCTGATTTTGGCAGCAGGTGGCTGCTGCTTCTCGCTATTTTGTTTGCCGCGGAAGCAGCTGCTCCTCAATGCTGTCTCCTGCTGACAATTTGCTGTCGCGCTTTCTGTAGAACTTGAGTATCTGAGTCTGGAATGCATACTGTAGTAGTTCCATCTACATAGCAACGACGCGGAAACCCGACGCGCTCCAGACGAGCTTCCCATCAAGAAGAACAAGAACAATGCAAAATGTGTGTGTGTGCCACCGGGACGACTAAGAATACTAGTTCTATTTCTTCAAGCCTTTGGAGCTAGCTAGATGCTGTTCGGAATCGGATCACCTTCGCTTTGTTTTTCTTGCTTGTAACCGACACAGCTTTGATTGCTCACTTCCTCCTCCCTCGCATGACTCGGCAATCTTTGTAAAGCTTCGATACTTGAAAGAATCAAAACAAACTCAATCAGTTCCTCAATTCTGACTGCCAACACCCTGAAGCTTACCGAGAGCTTGAAGACGACAACAACAGTGGCGGCTTCACATCTATCCTTCTCTTATCCTTCCCTCGCAACAAGAACAACAACAACAAGATGCACTTCTTCAGGAAACATTCAAGATATAGCAGAATCTTGGATCCTATTCAAATCGCTTGCACAATCCGGAATCCTTCACAATCCAAAGTCAGAGCTCTCTGTTGTGTCTCTCCCTCTCTCAGAGAAAACATTGAAGATACAGCAGAAACTTGGATCCCGTTGCAATCCAAATCGCTTGCACAATCCGGAATCCTTCACACAATCCGAAGGCAAAAAGCTCTCTGTCTCTGTCTGTCTCTGTCTGTCTCTGTGACGCAACATTGAAGATACAGAAACGTGAATCCTGTTCATTGGGAAGAAACAGGAGGTGTACGCAATCCACCTGCTGTGTATTACCATCACGCCACGCCTGCAGAACCGCCTTGCCACTCGCACACTGGGTCTTCACTCTTCAGCAATTAGGTGGAGACTAATGGCGCCGTCTTCAGCGAGATTAGGTGGAGACTAATCTAAAACTATTATGAGAAGAAAATGATGCTAACGTCATGCATGGCTAAGAAAAGCAATCTCCTCCACACTAAAAGATATGAGTTCTCCAGAGAATCAGCACAGGAGATGATGTATGTATATATATCTTCTTCTCTGTCTCACCAGTACAAGTAGTAGTGCAACAAACGCAGGGTTTGCAAAACGATGATGACCTGAATGAAAGAAGAAGCATCGTCCGCTGCCGCGCTCTAGAACCGCCATCTTCTTCGTCACACAAAATCTGTGACGCCTGGAAGTCTTGTTGCAACGCCAAGAGAAAGCACGAAGATAAATAATCACGGTTGCTGTTGATGTTGCTTTGCTTTGCGTGATCACGCAAACACAGGTGACGAAGAGCAGCAGCAGCACAGAGAGAGGGGCCCGTGTTGCGCATAATAATAGGAGGATCATCACAGTAGTGCTTTTGCTGATTCTGCGGTCTATTTCGCATCTGTTCGCTGCTGCTGCTGCTGCTGCAGTGTTGCTGAGATTCTCTCCGGAAACGAACAAGTCTCGCTGTAAATCAGAACAGAATGGGCGCCCAGGAGGGTCTCTCTGAGGAGCAAAAGTCTTTCTTCGAATCGGAAGGTGAGAGAGGTTTGAGAGTTCGACACCAACAATTCTTCCTCTTCCTCTTCTTCTTCAGAGTTGTGAACCTCTTCTGTCTGTCATGAGGAGGGTCGAGACGACGACGACGACGACAAGAATCTGTAAGAGAGCGATGCTTATGAGTGCACGCATGTATGTTGTTTTGTGCAGGTTATCTGATAGTCCCAGACTTTGCAAGCGACGAGGAATGCACCACGCTGATCAGTCGCATGGAGCAGCTTGTGGAAGCCTTTGATCCTGCCACCATCTCTATCTTCTCCACAAAGAATCAGGTAGCCTCTCCTTCTTCCCGGAGGAGGATGCATGGATGGATCACTGCTTCTCTGCCCCTTTTGCAATTTGCTACTTGTTTGTCTTGAAATGAAGGCAAAGGGATACCGAAATTCCCTTCTTTGTGTAGAGAGATGATACTTGCTTTCTGCCAAATTTTGGCAAAAGAAAAACACAGGCAAGTCGCTCAAAGCATTCTCAATCCACAACACTCCAGTGTTTTTTTGTGTTTTGTTTTTACCAGTCATGCAATCTCAAACAAAGCAAAGCAGATTCTTTGGCCTGCTGTAGAACTGAGCGAAGCATCAAGAACAGGCTTCTGTGGGTGATTTGGAAAAAAGAATCAAAAGATTGTCATAGTCTCTCAGACATGAATTTTGCAAGAGATTTGAGAGTTTCTTGCTGGATGGATCCCCTTTCCTTACAAATGAGAATGATGTGTTCATATGTGACAATGAAGTATCAACTTGTGGGTTTTGCAGAAGAAGTACATGGACAAATACTTCGATGACAGTGCAAGTAACATCTCATTTTTCTTTGAAGGTAAGGAAAATGGGACTGTTTTGCAAGGCTGTCCTTTTTTATGTGAATGATCCTAGCTGATTCAAAAGTATTTAAGCAGTACTGCTGATGCTGCGACCACCTTTGAATTTTCTGCAGTCTTGTCAGCTCCACTTTGTTTGTTTTTAGTCAGTTTCTTTGCAAATCCTTTGTTGGGTTGAGTTGGGGATTTCAGAGAAAGCATTTGAATGCTGCTGCCGCTGCCACCACCTTTGAATTTTCTGCAGTCTTGTCAGCTCCACTTTGTTTGTTTCTAGTGGGTTTCTTTTTCCAAATGCCCTTTTGGGTTGGGTTGGGGAGTTCAGAAAAAGCGCATGATGGTGAAGGACGTTTGAAGCAGCCAAAGGAACTATCAATCAACAAAGTTGGTCATGGTACATCATGCCACAGACTCTCCTATCAATAATGCTCTCGCTCACACATCTAGTATTGTCTGCAACAGATGTCCAGTTCTGCCACTGAATTTATTAAGCTGATAGATAGGCAAAGCACTATTGACTGTGGAAACTGGTCTCTTTGGGTGGTTGCAGCACTTCATGATTTGGACCCAGATTTTCGAAGCTTTTCTAGGTCAGACAAAGTAGTGGCTGTGGTTTCATCACTGAACTACAAGAGGCCTGCTCCAATCCAGTCCATGTACATTTTCAAGGTAGGCCAAAGTCAATGCCCATCTTTCCTCTCTCATATTTGCATCAGCAGTTGCACAGATGAAGGCAGGATATTCTCTGAGTCTCATAATAATCTTCCCACTGTTGTAGTTGACAATGTCAAAAGCTTGGCAGTTTGATTACAGCTATGTTGTCACTGGTATTGTGTAAAATATGGAGTTACAGGTTCACAATGCAGAAGAGAAGTCTAAAGTGCAAATTTTTCATAGTTAATAATGTTGAAGTTAAGCAGTTTGACTGCAAGTATGTCATCACTAGTGTTATGAAAAAATATGGAGGTACAGGTTTACAGGTCTGAAGTGGGACTTTTTGTGGGTTTGAGAACAGCAACCAGGGATAGGTGGGGAGGTGGTGCCACATCAGGACAACACATTCCTATATTCAGAACCACTCTCATGTGTAGGGCTGTGGGTGGCATTGGAGGATGCAACAGTCGAGAATGGCTGTCTCTGGGTTCTACCAAAATCACATAAATGTCTTAACCTGCTTTCCTCACCTGAAAATTGCATTAAAATGACATGTTCATAAATTCTCTGCATAGGTGATGATATAATTCCAGGGAGGAATTGAATTTTGTCACATGATTGGTTTCGTTTCTCAGGGCAGAACTAACTGGCCAGGAAATTTGGCAGTGGGATTGGCAAGGAGATTTTTTAAGGACGGCAGTGGAGTTAGATTTGACAATGAACCTGGCACATATGATAAGAATGCATTCGTACCTGTGGAAGTGAAGGCAGGATCTCTTGTCCTTCTTCATGGGAACCTGGTCCATCAGAGGTGCACATCAAGATCTGATCACCTCACATCACTCATTGTTTGTTTGATCCTGGAATTATAACAGTCAGATTTTGCTCTTGGAAATTTGTTCTGTGCAAAGATGGATAATACTGTAATTAGAGTCTTTTTGTTTCCCTCTTACTTAATCAGATTTTTTATTTGCAGCTTTGAGAATACATCACCAAAGTCACGGCAAGCCTACAGTGTCCATGTTGTGGAGACAAAGGACTGTAAGTGGGCAGAACAAAACTGGTAAATGCCGTACACTCGAATAAGTTTGTGATTTGGTTTTGCACCTTTGATAGGAATCTTTTGAAGATGAAGCTGAGCTGAGACATTTGCCTCTCTGTGTCTTTGCAGGCTTCAACGTAGGGCTGACTTCCCACTTGAACCTCTATTTAGCAGGAAAGAAGCATCAGATATTTCTGCTGTATGAAACTCCAGATCAATGGCCTGAGTCAATTTGGTTGTGCTCAGTATGGAAAGCAAACATCAAACTGGTAGCAAGTAGATGATCAAGTAATCAGATGCTTGCATCTTCCTATTGCAATTCACATGGGGCTTCTGGAAAATTCATGGATCCTCAGATTGCAATGCATCTTAAGTCCACAACAAATAAAAGAAACCATGGAACTGAAAACAGTTGTTTGCCCAGCTTTGGATTTTGTATTTTTGTTTTGCGATCCTGTAAAAATCTTGTGTGTCTATCAGACCAGAAAATTCATGGATCATCAGATTGCAATGCATCTTAAGTCCACAACAAATAAAAGAAACCATGGAACTGAAGACAGTTGATTGCACAGCTTTGGATTTTGTATTTTTGTTTTCCAATCCTGTACAAATCTTGTGTATCTATCAGACCTACAAGTCTTTGGAACAGCTGGCACGTAAATTGCTGTGTGACATGTACAGTTAGGACAGTACAGAGGATGTAGCAAAGATGCTGATAATGCTGATATTTTGTTGTTGCTATTGTTGTCATGACTATGTACACAAAGGATCATGAACTGTTGTAAAGTCAAGTCTTTAGAAAATTACTAGGAGACAGAAGGCAGTATAAATCAAACCACAAGGGTAGGCAATTAAGGATCTGTGTTCTTCAGTGTGAGGCACAAGATCTATCATCAAAGTGGTGCACGATCTCGTGCACCAGATCACCGTCAAGACTGCTAGTATGAACTCAAGAACCCCCCTGCATAGAGAGAGGCATAAATTAGTAAAATATCTCAAAACCTGCATTGCTTGGTTTCCTCAAAATCTGGTATACCAAGAAAAGCTACTTGCTTCCTATTCACAGCAACACAAACTTGAAAGGTTCAGAAACATTGATGAGGAAGTTTACCTGCCCGGGACAAAGATCGATAGCAAAGAGAAGATAACCATTGGCAGAAGAGAGTATCCCACAAGGCTGCCACAATGGTATAAATCCAGGCTGCCATATCTGCCGCCAAGTAAATTCAACACCATGTACACGTACAATGATGCCAGTGATGTCCAACCTAGAATCACTCCAAAATGCAATTTGCCTGCAAGAAGTTGACATACTCCAAACAGTATGCAGAAGATGAAGGGGCCAGCAAGATCTGCATCCTCGTGCAAATGCAGGACTCTCCGAAATGGATTTACAACTGTGAGCATCTTCCGAGAAATCTGAGTGAAGTTGATACCAAGTTCTGCCATGCCAACATAACAATAGCCATGCTGAGAGACAAGGAAGGCAGGCAGGCAACAAAGCAAGCTCAGATTTTGATATGGACACTCCAAGAAGACACAGCAACACAAAACCCTAATATTGTCTAAGCTCGAAGAATTCCCAAGAGACAATCGAAGAGGAGTTCAGCCATATTGAGCTCCTTGCTTATCTTCTTCAAACAGCAGTTTTTCTCATGCATCTGGGTCCAAATTGATCATGATGTTCATCTCTAGAATGACGAGATTCATGCTGGTTTTAAGTCCTTGCAAGGCGACACTTCTTTTTTTTCCTCCAGATTCATCACCGCCACTGCTACTACAAACAATGTTCCCCTAGCTAATAATCCCAGTGCAGAATAAAACAAAGAGTTTTGTTTTGCAGCAGAAGAAGGTGAGAAAGATAGAACTGCAGCACTTCTCTAACGTTTTCTGAATTGTGATTTGCAGCGAAGAAGATAGAGCTGTAGAAGTCTCCAAGGATTTCTGGAGTGTGTGTTGTGTTTTAGGGTGTTGCAATCAAAACCCTAAACCTCAGAAATAAGTATAACCACAGACAAAGGGACAGGAACATGGAGGAGGATGATGATTCTTCTTCACGTACCATCCAAAAGGGGAGCATCATCTTCGAAAGCTCCAAAACCGCCGCCACCGCCACTACTGCCAGCGCCATAGCCACCTCCAATTGTGGGAGGAGGAACATGTGCTGCAGGCCCGTAATCAAAAGACATGAAAGGGAGACCGGCAGGACCTCTTCCTCCGCCTCCTGCTGCTGGAACATTCCCCCCACTAACAGGCCTTCTTTGATGCACTCCATCAAAAGACACTGCAATATCTTCCTCCCTCATCCTCGAAGCTCAATTCTTCAAAAGATTGGTTCCAAAAATCTTCAAATCTGATGCTCACAACAACAACAGCAGCAGCAGCAGCAACAACAACAACAAAATTGACTACCAATTGGTTCCCAAAAAGCTCAAGAATCAACCGATCCTTTGGAATTGGGAACCATTGATGCAAAGCTCCATCCAGCACAAAGTCCAGAACACACTGATATGACCTGAAGCAAACCAGTCTTGTCTGGTAGGGACTTGTTGGTAATACCAGTTTAATATCAAGGCTATATTATTGTGCTTTTGCATTTAATTAGATGAGGTGCCTCCCAAGTTCAATTTTCTCTTTTGCAATGAACCAATTTGATTGACCCATCACTCCAAAAAAGAAGCTTGCATGGTAAGTTGACTATCCACTGTCCAAGTGTCCAAGTGAAACTAAAATGTTCCAAAGACAAACTATACCCACCCAACACTGGTTCAAACTAACAACTAATAAAATAGAAAATGTTCCATGAAGCTCCCCCAAAAAAGACAAACCACATTACCATTTCACATAGTAAGGAACATGTGGGAGGGAGCCCAATGAAAACCCTAAACCCTAAACCCTAAACATTCGTCAAAATGTGGGGGCCCAATGAAAACCTAATAATATCATTGTTCCATAGTGTCTCTCTCCCTTAGTGAACATTCCTTTTAAGATGAGTGACCCAATATATGAAATGTAAGTCATTTTGGAGTGTCTCTCTTGCTACCTATGTCCTACAACAGTTTGTGCCCCTGCCATTGTATTAGGAATGATGGGAATAATAGTGATAAGGATGTTATATGATGATTGCATCACCATAGCATACACATAGATATATAGAGTTCAATGTTGAGTCATACACTCGCATATCGGTGAAACCCTTATGACGTTATTTCACAAGAATCTTGTAACAAAAACTTGAATTGTGGTTTCCATGAAATGTAACTTTGTTGGGCACCCCCTTATTTTGAAGCAAGCATGAAGTCTCTTATTGATGTGTCTATCATAATAAGACATGAAAATTGAAACTTCAAGCTTTTACTTTGGGCAACATAAGACGACACTAGAAGATTATATAGAGGTCAAAGCAGTAGTACCTATTGTAGTAGTTTCAGCAGTAGAAGTTGTGAGAGAAATATGTCTACTTTCATGTGAGTTGTTCCTTGCACTATAATCTACTATACCAATAAATTTCTCTAATTGAATATATTACACTGCGCATCTAACCATTTTATCTTGTTCAAAAACTTGCGCCTATTTTTTCATCAGATACAATTTTGTGCATTTTACACTTTTTATGAAACTGAATTGGTGTTTTAGCTTGATTTCCAATCAAAAAATCATTGCCTATTTATCATAAGGAATCCATGCAAATTGGAAGTTCACCATGGAATAGTCCATAGTTTGGCATCAACGATGATGGAGCCACATGTGTGGAAAGCATGGGTGAAAATGGAAGGATGGCAGATGGAAATTTGTTTTTTGTTCACTTGTAAATGATACTAGAATGGCAAAGATTCAGCCACAAAATTATGGTACTTACAAGTCGGAGATGGAGAAATTAGGACAACCCATTAGAAGATTATCTGCTGGACTAAGTAAGCAGCTCTCTAACTGTCAATGTGCAACACAGATCTGAGCTCTTGATAGTAGTGTACAAACAGCAGTACAAACGCCTTGTTTAGGTACATAAAAAGATTACAGGTCTAAAAGATCGTTGCCTAGGAGGATATACCTTGTTTCTCTATGATGCACATTGGAGGGCAGCACCATTTTCTTTAGGGTGCACTTGACATGAGCTGCACTTGACACAGCTTTCATGAGTCTGATGATCTGCAATATCGATGTTCATTCTGTCACTGAAGTATCGCAATGGAACTGTATCATTAAGAGGGGATGGCCTGGCCAAAGCAACAGGTGGCACTGGGTTCTGTAAGGGTGAACAACTTCTCTTACACGTGTTGTTGCAACTAATTCCGCCAGTACAGCTCCAGTTTCTGCATCTGGAAATGAGAGAATGCAACACGGACTTCACTCTTTCCTTGAACTTGATCATGAGGAAAAACGTGATTCTGTAGCCTATGACCATACCGAAGACAATTGCCAAATCTATCCACTTGCTCCAGCTTGTCTGAATCTCATACAGATTCTGCACTATATAGAGACCTGTGATAGGAGGCCCAACAGGTTTTCCATTCATGATTGAGTTCTGGAAGGTCAGGCCCAGGAAGTCATTTTGATACATGCCCTGCACAAGTCCGCCCCCACCCCCAACAAACCGACATCCCCACCCACAACTGGGTATTTGGCATTTACCAAGATATGGCTGTGAGGTTCATTTAGAATATTTGTTCCAAAACTTTCCATTTATTGACTTCAAATATAATTATATGATTTCCTCATGGGATCCGTTTCACATACGAAATATACAATTATGAATGGGTTTAAGTGAAGGATGATCAACCTGAAGAGCATATGTGTGGAAACTTATATATGACATTGGGTAGCGCCACACAGGTTTCAGTAAATCCAGTCACAATCGGAAGAATCCTGCAACCAGTAGAAATATGCCCTGTACCAAAGACTAGCAGAACTAATTAGGGTTCCTTACCTTTGTGTATTAAAGTCTAGTGTGCATATATATGTCATGGAAGGTGAGAGCATTTCCAAAAATCTACAATTTCTAAGAAAAACTTGCAAATTGATGTTCTACTGGGAATGGGTCATCTTACCTGAATTCCAGCACCTGTGATTATACCCATCAAAAAGTTGGGAACAATACTAGCAACAACCATCATTAGGCTCTCCACACATGCAACACACGCAAACAGCATGAGCACAAAGTACGCAAAATGGTCTCACCCCGAATGCAAATCCACCATGAAGTAACATATTGATCCAGATACCCATGAGATCAGAAATAGGAATGGCATTGATGAAAGCGAATTGCCAATCACAAATGCTGCCACTCCATAGTGCCCATTTAACCTCTCATGAGAGAACACCTGTAATTCCCACATGCAATGCTCAAGTGTTCTTTTTAGCAAGAATGAAAAAATTTCCTTCTAAACTTGACACTATATTTACAAAACTGTTCACAAACCTATAGTAGAGCATTTTGATAAACCCTCAACCCTAGACCCTGCTAGGAAAAAGCTGTGCAAAAAATTGCAGCAGAACCTGAACAAGCTCTGGGTTGATTACAAGTGCTGAGACAACAGTTGCACCTTCATGTCCTCCACAAAGGAAGGGAAGCCACCAATGGACATGAATGTAAGAAATCCAGCAATGTAAGACATACATCCTGCCCTCCCCTACATTCACGAGTCACATCACATGTAATGTTAGAGCTAAGTTCAGTGCAGTCAAGCATTCAAAGAGAACACCATCTTGAACACCACCTTGACCACAATCGCAAAAGGGCACTAACTTCATGCACATCACATTGCTTGCTTCCAATGTAGCTAACAACAGAGTTCAGGGTTCAGCATTCAGGATTTTAAGTTTCTTGGTGATGGACAGTAGATAGATATCCTGTTCAGTCAGCAGCAGGAGAACTTCCTTTCAATAATGAACACACAAAAAAATGGGATTTTCATCAAACATGATCCATGTGATTCAGAAAGATGCTGGGGGGGAAAACATTTACTCACCATGATGGATGTGGAGCTTGTGCCAACTTTGAAATAGATTGTGCCGATGCAAAGAGTGAGAAAGATGTATACCACAAGACATAGCCAATAGTATCCAATATCTCTTGACATGTTCACAAATGATCTTTGTGTGAGAATGAAAGACTGCCAGAAGAAGCTCGCTTTGCTCGCACTTGACTCTAGATTTGAGCCTTCCTGATAGGAGATTTACAACAGCACCCAAGTGTTGGAGACTCATCTTAAACCCTACACCATAAGTACATCTTGTACACTAACTGAAATATTCTGCTTGGTTAATGAGACTTCAAAGAAAGCATGATACACATGAGGCAGTTAACCCCTAAACTGTAAAGCCTAATACCACATCTTGAGCACAGCTCTAGATCTGTCGCAAATCTGTACAGTTTTGGCTGCAAAAATCCACTGCAATTTAGATCTAGAAGTTTTATGATGTTTTGAGCACTTACAATCTGATTGATTTCAAGCACGTGGGCAAGAGCATTGTCATGGAACTCAGAGTTTAAGAATGACTCAGTTAAGATCTTCACCACCTGCTTCGTTGTCATTCGATCAAGTGGATCAGTACTGCCTGCTTCAAAGTCCTGTAGCAATGGCAGCAGCAACAGAGAGAGAATTTTCAGTGTCTCTAAAAACATCATCTGATAAAGACAGATTGCTTCATGAATCTCTCTATTGAAGGTTCCTAAACCCTAAACCCTAAATCCCAAACCCTTCATGTTGGTCTAGAAGGTTCTTCATATTCACAATGTGAACATCATCATTGCTTTGAAAGGAAGCCAAAAAATGCATAAAATTTGTCAAATGAGAAAGTGGATTCCAGATAGATAGATCACTGACATCAGTGATTTCCTGGATTCTGATGACACTTTAGGGGTAGTTATGGAAAAAGCAAGTGAGGAGCACATACCCTGATTTTGAAGGAGCCCTTCAAGGTAGCCTTGACACGGTCAAAATCAGCATTCACAGCTCGCAGGAAGTGGTCTGCTGGGTTTTGCAGTGGTGGACATGGGAAACCAGAAGCTGAGAAGTGCTGCAAATAAATAAATGAACACAAGATGATGGAAATTAGAGCTTGAATCTGAGGATCGCAGGGGGAGCGTAACTGCCATTCCTGAATTCTAACACAAACAAAGAATAGGAAGCATGAGACTCCAGAGCATAAAACTCATGACAATTGTGTAAAAGACAGATTTGTACTACCATGCACAGAAGGGTTTAGGGTTTTGTTGGGCTTTGCTTATAGAGCTCAAGAGAGCCAGGGGAAGAACCTCATTGGCAATAGCAGCTTCGCCAAAGAAAATGGTTTGGCCATGTGAAAGCAGAAAGAGGTTGTCAAACAGATCAAAGACTTCACTGCAGGGCTGATGAATGGAAGCAATCACAGTGTGCCCATCTCTTGCCAGGTTTTTCAATGTTGTGATTACAAAGAAAGCCGAAGCACTACATTCAGAAAAAGCAATCTATGAGTAGTAAGGAAGCAAATAGGACTTCTGCAGAAAAATAAACAAAGGCTTAGGGTTTAGGGAGCTTTTGATTTACAGAAATGCTTTTTTGGATCTTGAGCAGTGATGAAAGCTTGACAATGAATTCCTCATACCTGTGGTACAAGAATAGCGGAAAAATTATATGGGTGAGAAGCAAAAAAGCTTATTACGGCCAAGAAAGAAATAATTGAAACTCTAGAGTCCAGGCACACCTGTCAAGACCACTTGTGGGTTCATCCAAAAACAGCATACGAGGGCGAGTCAGAATCTCCAAAGCAATACTCACACATCTCCTTTCACCACCACTGAGTCCCCGGAGATGCCAGTTCCCAATTGGTGTATTGGCACAGTCCTGAAGACCCATGTCAACAATTGTGCTCTCTATGATTGCCCTCTTCTCAGCCTTTGGCATATGGGCTGGTAGTCTTAGATTTGCTGAATAGTGTATTGTTTCTTGCACTGTCAAGGTCCCAATCAAGTCATCTTGCTGTGTCACATAAGCCTGCAGGCAACAAAAAAGTTCAAACACTCTCTTGCACACAATTCAAAGAAGCAAGCAAGCAAGCATGCAGCAGCAGCAGCAAAAACCTCAACATGAGATGATCAAATTGGGGAGTTACAAATGATCTCCAATAAACCCTAATGACATACAATAAACCCTAAGCCCATCTCCATTCTCTACTCATAGGAAAACAGCTGCACAGTACTGCTTGAAACCTAAAGCCTAAACCCTGCACAATGAAAGCAGATGCAGTACATGAGCTGGCCCCCAGCAGGGATCAGGAATTTGGAAGACTCACAGCCATGCCGTAAGAGAGCTTTGTTTTGTGTCCATTCACTAGAATGTCTCTTTTTAATGTGGCATTCTTTGTCAGCCTTCCTGTTGATCAATCGCTGAAGGAAGTTGTCAGTAAACATATAGAATGTTGCAAAGCTCGAGGAGCTCGGAGATCATGAATGTCAAGTACCTCAGCAATGAGCATCAGGACGTCCATACCTGCAAGAGAGTCTAGCAGCGAGGTTTTTCCTGAGCCCGAAGGACCCATGATGGCAAGCATGGAGCCAGGTTCTGCGTAGCCCGTAAGCCCCATGCAGCAACGTTCGGATCTCTCCTCTGCCATTCGTGACTGACACCCACAAGTCCACCCATGTAAGACGAGCGGAAGCGTCGTCGTCGTCGTCCCCGACCTGCTTGCTGGGACTTCCTACATGCCTTTCCCGGTTCCTCGTCGCTCGCGTATGGCGCTGCTGCAGCTGCTGGTTAATCTCCCGCTGCGTACTTGAGCTGCCTCCTGCATGATCTCGACCCTGTTGTGATCTGCCAACGCCGGGATGTACTATCTTCCCTGCTGCATGCATCCCGTTTGTCTCTACCGCCATACGAGCTGATGCAGGCATAGTCGTGGCCAGCAAGCACTTCTGAGCTCCTCTATCTCTACAGACCGTCGCATGAGCTGCAGCAGGTACGCAATGAACTGTAATATCCCAGAACAGCTACTTTGCTACTACCCAAAAGTCTCAGCAGCTTCACGCGCACTGCAAGCAGCTGTCAAGAAGAGGAACAAATTAATCATGCATACTACTAGTCGCCAAGCTCTTAGAATTTCAAACCCCAAAACCCTCCAATACTGATCCTCCAAACAAGCATCGACATCTACTGATGATCAGCGCGAGCGCGAAGAAAGTCAGACGTATTGTCCAGTACTTTGGTTGCTGCAAGCTCATGATGCACCAAAGCTTCCATTAATAATCTTTGGTAGTAAATCTGCACCGGCATGCAGCTTCTCCCAGCTGCCTAATTATATAGCTAGGAATGAAAATCCCATAGCTGCGTATTGACTGCTGCAGCCAGTTCTGCTCTTGCAACAGCTACCAATCTAATAATACACAACAAAAATCCTCCTAGCTGCAATGCAACGCCCCCCACAAAAACAAAAACAATCATAGAAGCAGCAGCCACAGCAGCAGCAAGACTATACTATAGTTGTACAATCAAATCAAGAGAGAAAATCCTGATCTACAAAGTTCCCTATACATGAGACGGTACACGACAGCTGCAAGCCCGCTGCAGTTAATTACCACAAGTTGTACAATCCACCGGAGTTGTTGATGACAGGCAGTAGCTGCTAGTACTAGTGAAAGCAAACAGGAGCTGGAGCAGATTTTCAGCGACAAACTGCCCACAAATCAGTCATATGATCAAATGCGTATTAGTCCTGCACTACTGATCTGCTCCTGTTGCTGCTGCTGCTGCTGCTACTTACGTATCTATCTATAAGCTGCCATATATCATGAGTGTTTAATTTATTGCAAATGCAGACAAAGGGTAGCTGAAGAAATCGAAGATCCTGCTACTACTACTCCTCCTCCTCCTCCTCATCATCATCATCATGATGAAGCAAAAACATACATGTTCGCGTTTGTTGTTGGCCTTGGCTTGGTGTGAAGCCCATAGTAGGTCCTTCATCCAATGTAAGTTTACACTTGGTGAGCAGCAGGCCATTCTAGTAGTGAGCAGCTAGCTCCTTACTGGGACTTATTATATAGTACTTGCATAAATCAAACAACAAGTTTCATAATAATAAAATAAAGCTCAAACAGAAAGCACAATATCCTCTAATGTCCCTTGGCCAGTTCTAACACTAATTATTAATATTATTAATTTAAAAAATTTCTGTTGAAAATTTCAAGCATTATTTCTTCCCACATTAAAAAAAATATTGTGAAAGAAAATAAGTGAATATTTAGGAATATTCATTCCATTTGTCGAAATGAATGTTACAAACACTAAAACCCTAAAACATTGATGTCAGAATATTATTAATAAAATGCCAGAACATTGGGCTCCAAGAGTTGTAAATTGGCTTCCCAAATTCCATGATGTTATCCTCTTTTTTTTTTCAGCCTTGGGGCCAATACAAGGCCATAAAGTTGAGCATTTACTAGTAACTTGGGGCAGATTGAAATTTTTTTTTTTTTCTATTTCAGCCTTGTAAAATCATTGGGGGCTGATTTCAACTTTTGCACCAATAGGAATGCTTTGATTTGGGTTGAGCATTGCTCTGACTCTGAGTGTAAATCGGGCAACCAGATCGCCCTAAACATTAATAATGAACACGCAATTGGCCATAATAATCGATTTGAGTCCCATCCTTCATGGCCAAGGAATTCATACTCTAGTCATGATGTTTCTCTACCATCTACAACAAGGGGTGTGTCACACTAGGCCCTTGCCATTTGCATCTTAATGAAAAAGAAGAATTATGGAAACTCAAATATTTCACCATGCAAAAATATAATCTTCAAATATTCCTCTAAAAGAAACCAAAATCCTTCAAGATATATTACAACTCTAACTAACCTCAAGTTTCAACACAAGCCAAAATATCATCTTTCAATAATCCTCATATAAAAATAGACCTATTATTACCTAGGGGCCAAAATCCCTTAAGCTACTCAAATCCCAAGTGTTTCTTGTACTGGCGAATTTCGGCCAAATTTCGACCTGAAAATATATGATTTTGACCTATACAAAGGATTTTTCATGGAAAAAAAAAGACTCAAATTCATCATATTTTGAAGATTTTTTTTTCTTTTTTCAAATCACTAGATTTTTATAATAAGTTCCAGTAGATAACCAATAATCTATTTGAAGGATTTTTATTTATTTTTACTTTCATATTTAGTATGTAGCCAAATTTGGCTAAATTATTTTATGAATGATCAGCACTTTGGCTACATCACAAAATCGTTTAAAAGAAAACCTGGTGCAACCCCAGTGTTCGACAGTTTTCTCTCTTTCTTTTCCTTTTTTCCTTTTTACATCAAACCTCCAGTTTTGATCAATGTTATGTGGTATATCTTTTACCCAGATATACCCGCCAAATACTGATAGGGTATATCAATTATTCTAACATATTTATCTGAAATCAAAATACCTAATGAAGTGCATGCTTACAAGTATGTAAATTTGAAAAATAAATATTCTATGCACAACCTTGAATATATGCAAAAAAATTCATACCCAAAGTCAAGTATGTTGTGATATTTGGATAACAAAAGGTAAATGCATTAAACCCTAAAAAAATTTATTTTATTAGTTAAATGATATGCCTCTCAAGAAGTTTCTTTTTTTTTCCTTGGTTTGCAATTAGCCAATTTGATTGGCCCATCACCAAAAAAAATTGAAAAATATTAAAACTTTGGAAACTCCCTCAAAATTAAGTTTCTACATGAACATTTTCATGTAATGCTTTCCCTTTTGCCCAATTTATAGGTGAGAAAATGAGAACTTTGGACAAATTACATGGAATAAGATTGAGAATTGCTAACATGTGAGAAAAGTGCACATGTTAGGAGGGAGAGGTATGTGATAAATATATATTTCAAATAGAAGATCCCCTACTTTCGAAGGCCAAAATTTTCACATCACTTAACAAAATTAGATTATTCAAAAGCTTGCTAAAACACTCACAATTGAGCTACAAATTATTTTAAAACTCCTCACCAATGAAACATCGACCATGATATCATTGTCTTTTGATAGACTACAACCCACTTTAGATTCAATCCAAGGTCCGAGTTGAACCCTGGCTTGCATCTTAGTGGTTCTTCAAATTATGAGCTTTTTGTTCTTATTTTTTTCTTTTTCTTTTTTTTTTGGCAGTTAGAACCAATTGATCTTCCCTCCAATATGGTGCCTTGTAGATTTAGTTTTGATTTGCCTCTTTTTGGTCTTGGACCCTCATCTAAAGGCCATGGGTCCAACTTAAGATTGCTCTATTTCATTAGATCGTAGACCTTCGATCCTTGTCCAAAGTGGCCCCAAGTGTTCACTTGTGCCCATGTTTATCCTAGTCAAGAATGAATCAAGCATTTTGATTGTTGTGTTTTGACATTGGATTCGAGCTCTGATTTTTCTTCAATTTTCTCAAAATGTGGACATTTTCCTTCATTTTTAATTAATTAAATAAATAATACATACTCTCTTTTTTTTATCTTGAAAAGGAATATATGATAAAAGACACACACACCTTCCACGTATATCAAAAAAAATTGGTACTATACCCAGACCCTAACCTATGGAAAATTTTGAGTGCTAATAAATTTTAACCCGATGGGTAAATAAATTGAAAAAATACATATACCCTTACCCAAGGATATATCAAAAACAAAATACCGAGTTGAGATCCTCTAAAGTGTTAGTGATCAAAGAATTGTCAATCCTGAAAATAATAAGCCTTACAATCACACAATCAAAGATATTTGTAATCAATTTCAATGAATCAAATATATCTTCTTTTGATCATAGTAAAAAGGCTTGAATATATGGATGTAGAATAGCTTAACAAATCATTGTTGAAATCAAACTCAACCATGAATTACAAATAGTACATTCTAAGTAAAATGATGACTTTCAATTTGCACATTGACTTTTGAATTGGATTGATTTTTTCAAGTGCGAAATGTTTCGTGATATGATTGAAAGCTCACTCGTCTCATCATAGAATTCATACATAGCATTCCATCATGTACCAAGACAAGGGTTAACTATTTGTCCAATAATGAACCAATCTTGTCTCAACCATTTACTCACATTGACATTCTCAAATTATTTGAATAATCAAAAATATAAAATTTTCATTCAACAAACAATAAAAGGTTGCCATCACCTTAATTTTTAAGTCACTTATTTATATTTTCATCATATGTGTTTCATTTTGAGTGATTTAAAATGTTATAGGACTGTTATCTCAAGCTCTAGAAATCATCTTGGAAGTACAAATGGAAAGGAATAATGAAAAAATGACTCCAAAAAATAAAAATCTTTGCAACTTATAAAACACGTTTTCTTTTTTTTTTCCCCCTTTTCTTTGGACCCCTCCTACTTTCAAATTTCATAACTTTCTTATTCATTTTAAGAAATTTAAAATGCTATAGGAGCACCACCTGAAGTTTTACAAATCATCTTTGAACTTTAATAATAAAAAAGCAAGATACAAAAAAAAACATTTTAGGTGTTTAGGAATCGGCTTTGTAGTGTTCAGTGGTTTGTTTTTTTGAATTCTTGACCCCCTTTACTTCAGGGGGCCATAACTTTCTCATTTCTAATCCATTTTCGATAATTGTTAGTGTATGAGGTGCCAAGAGGAGGGGTTCAAGTTTTGTTTGGACAGCAGAAACAACAAAGCCCTCCCCTTGAATCTGGCCTGCTCTGAGCGCTTAAGTGTTCGGTCACCAGCTGGTCTACCCTTAGCAACTGAAAACTTGTAACTATCCTTGAATATAATGAACCTTTCAAAGGTCCTATGAAACAAGTGTGTCCAAAGCTGACTCATAAAGAAACATACACAACAACTTGGCAATCTTCAAGAAGGTCCTTATGAAACCATTGGATTTACACTGAGATAGGCTCAGGAACTGGAACCCATGGTAAGTTTTTTGACAATTTTTTTCTATTTCTTGACCAAACCTTTGTTTCTTAATAAAATCTTTTAACATCATGGCTAAATATATTTACTTCCTAACTGAATTTGCACCTTTTGGTAAAAGCTCTTTAATTTTTTGACTAAACTTTTATGTCTTAACAAAATTTCTCTACTCCTTGACTAAACTTTTATTTTATTTTCGACAATTTTTTTTAAATTTTTTAATACAATCTTTATTTCTTGATAAAACTTTTTTACTAACATGAAGTAGGTATTGCTAGTGGGTCAAATTTGTAATGAACTAAAAATTCTTTTTTGTGTGAATATGACATTGCCTTAGAGTTTGTGACATCATCAACAAAAGTTTACAATTTAAATAAGGATATTATCATTTTTATATATACTCATTTGTTGTAATTAAATTTGCATCCAAATTAAGATATTGCAGTTTGTTAGATATACTCGGTTTAAGCTTACCAATACAATGGCTGTTAATTAATTTTGAGATGTACCGAAAATATAAATATTGCATTGAAGGACTTGAGCGCCTTACTATGCAATGCATATTGTTTACTACGTGAAAGTCTGGAATTCATTTTAGGCAAGAAAATTAAATATTCCCTAATTTAATTGTAGGTTATGCATTAAATATTCGTATTCGTAAAGCACTGCAAGGATTTTTCCTTTGTATTTTCAGCTCCCTTACCTGCCTGAAGAAAAAACTTGTTTTCAGCAAGCGGGATCTTCTACGGTGGAAGGTATCAGGTATCAGGCACGTTGTACTGGGATCTTCTGACCAGCGGAAGGTACCAGCGAGCCTGTCGCTGTTTCTAAAAATTGAAAAAATCTCAGCTCTGCTTTACGCAGGAAAAGGACCTGAGTAAAGGCCCTTCTGTGATTTTCGACCTGTTCCCTCGCCCTTCTGTGATTTTCGACCTGTTCCCTCGGCCTACCGGCCTCGGGCATGGATCACGGAATGGCCTGTACTACTCAGGCCCTTCTCCTAAACCAAAAGCCTTGTGGACCCTTGTACATCAGACCCTTGTGGAGAGAGAGAGAGAAAGAGAGAGCGCGCGCGCGAGCATCTTGTTCAAAATTCTGTTGTTGGATTTTCCCTGCTCCGAGGTTTGGGTCATTTGCTTTTGACCTATAACGGCCGTTTGTTCGAAGACAGCAGCAGTTTCTTGCCTGTTCAACATCTTGACGGGGGCGGGCGGCAAACGCTCTGTGGCGCGGCTGTTCCACTGCATCCTGTGTTCAATAGTCTCCATTCCTGTTGCTTGTGGTGAGGACTTCGAACGACCTCTCAGCTGATTGTGGGCATCGACCAGAATACTGCACCCCTCTTTCTGGTCTACTATTTCTCTTGTTGTGTTCGCTACTTATGAAGTGAGCGTTAGCTTTGAAAAGTTGTTCTCAAGGTTTTGTTGTTACTCTTGTTACTCTACAAATGCATATGCCTATGCGTATTTCGAGAACCCTAAACCTAAATCTGCACGAGGAGGATGCAAAGCAGGAGGTTGTGGTTGCTGGTCAGTTTGTGAGAAACATGGCGCCAGGGCAGAGCCCAAGTTCTCTTCCTCAGCAAGAGAGGCCAGTCAGGATGGGAGCTGCTGGTATAGCAAGTCCGAAGCGGGCAGTGTCACTGTCTAGAGATGGAGCCTCAGTGTCTCTTCTAGCGAAAGGGGAGCGGGAGCCTGTTGTGTCTGGTCCCAAGCAGGGAGCCAAGCCAACTGAGGTGTATGGGTTTGTTGGCGCTATCTCTACCCTGGTCGCTTTTGGTACTTCCTTCCTCTCCTTACTTGAAAATTTGTGCATCGTTTGTTTGCAGCCTTTTTTGTTTCCTTGATCAATATTTATCCTATATGTGTTTGGATATGCTTTTGAAGTAGGCAATGATGGAGTTTCTGAAGGCTATTTCAGTTTGAAACGAGCTGCACAGTCAAATCTGCGCTTGAAGACAAATGGGAAGTAAAAGGATTGAGTTCTGATTGCCAGTCAGATGCTTGAATTCAAGATGGAAATTGACATGGTCCTTGCAAATGCAGTTGTATTTATAATTTGGGCATATTTGCCGGAATCATGGCTTCATGCTGTAGGCATCACTTACTATCCTAGCAGGTAATCCTTCTTGTTCTTCACATCCCAAACCCCTCACCGCACTCCATTTTTGTGAGTAAAATCACTTGGAAGTGCATCATCATTGCAAGAAAATGACAGAGCAACTTACAATTCCCAATTTCTCCAGTCTTCTAAGGTTTTGTTGGAATGGATTAGTATCTTCAATGTGGGAAATGGACTGATACATAGAAGGCTTTGACAGTTCATGTGAATCCAATGTTGCAAATTGGGATCAAAGTTCTTGCAGTCATTTGCCAGTGAAGTGTCTATTGACTGGATTGCCATGGTGGTAAGCCACAGGTATTGGGCAATGGCGATTCCCTCATATTTAATGGTGGCCATTTTTTTCATTTGCACTTTCTACACAAGCTTAAACTACATTGCAACACCTCCACCTCACTCTTTGAACACATTGTTTGGTAAGAGATCCCCTATCCTTGCTCTACTTTTATGGAGCAGTGTCTTGGATGCATGGTCAGCCTGGTAGTGAGGGTCAAATTCATGTTTTTTGTGTAGGTAGCTGTGACATTTACATTCAATCCATACCCTCAAACAAGCTGGAATCCAACACCCTTGTATTTCCCAAGCAACGAAAGACATCTGAGCAGCTTATGAGATTGGGGGGAGGTTGGTTGTGGCAGATGAACATACAAGGCAGCCAATGAAGGTTTTGTGCACATCAGGTTCTCTTGGCAAGGAAGATCAGCCTATTGATTCATTATCTGACATCCCTATTACTACAGTCAATGCTTTGTTATTCGATCACAAACTTGGCTAGAATTTGTCATCATGAAGTGGTCAATGCAACACCAATGCCTGTGGGTGGGTGGAGCAGTAGTTCTCTTCAAGTTAAGTAGCATGCTTGCATCTCCACATGATGCAAAAGCAACTTATTGTGGACATGTGAAATGTGAGGACAGTTTCATTCATGTCTGAATCAGGGTTTGGTTTTTGCAAGCAGTATGTTTCATGATCTGTGTCAAGAGAAGCCAAACTTTAGCTAGACAACACATCATGAGTGCAGAACCTGTTGTATTTATGTTGTAAGAGAAGCAGAGTGGGCTTGCAGACTGAGAGACAACAGGTTTGTCAACAGGATCTGGTCAGTCATGGCGTGAAGGGGAGGAAACAACAGGTTCTGGTCAGTCATGGCATGAAGGAGAGGAAACATCTGGACACAAGAAACAGTGAGCTCTAAAACTTATTGGCAGGATGTATGTATCTTACATGAGGTCTTCATACTGAAGTGAGCAAAGTCAATTGCTCTTATACTGTGACCAAAACAGCTCTGAATCTGCAGGCAGCATCAATAGGTCTCCATGTTTCCTGTACAGGTTGTATCCTAGTAAGGTGTCCTCCTTAGCAATCTTCACCCTCAAAATTAGAGGGTTTCCTTCGGTATTGCAAGGAAACATGCTGGATTCTGAATAGGGAAGACAGATTGACTAAAGATGTTTGGCCATAAGAAAAATTTCTTGGTTGAAACTGGCAGTGTTGCTAAGGTTAGATTATGATTGTGGGTAGCTCAAGGATAAATGTATAAGGTGAAGGTCACTTCTTCAGGGCTTTAGTAAACCCACTTCATAATGTAGTGTCTTATTCTTGAAAAAGTTTTGAAGGTTACCCACAATCTCAATTGTGGTGGCAGGCTGGCCTTGATTGCAGGTTCCATGTTACATCTCGATTCATGCTTTGGGATCATACCTACAACATCTTAAGTCCAGCAGTGAGAAGCCAGGTGTGCAAGTACCAGTGGTTGAATAACAATTTTCCCCCTTCATGTCATTTATACCAGAACTTTCTCTTCAACAATATTTCTAATGAGGTCTATTCTCATACCTTGTTTTTGTGTGGGACCAAATGGTCTGAGTATATCTGTATAGATGGTGTGTTATGTTGTGCTTGCATCCATTGCTTTGACTTCCTGGTTGAGCAAAGAATGAGTTTCACTCTAGAGACTCCCAATGTAAAATTTCAAGATATTTCCATCACAAAACTTATTGTCCGGTGCTTATCTATGGTTCTTGGGACTTGGAACTAACTGATGTTGGAACCATGCACAAGTTAAGACTCTTGAGAGATTAGAACATTCTAATTATGCAGACATTTTTGGTGTTGAAGTCTATGTGAATGGAGATTGTCACTGTGTGGCATATGCCTGCAAGGTCAGAAAATGTGTATGAGGTCACACTTTGGAGGGACTGGAAGCCTTGGGGTGTATCATGGAATAAGAAACCATGGGCACGTTGTTTGGCAATCACACTGGAATGGTACAATGTTGGCAGCCAAGATACAACAAGAAACAAGAACATTGTGCACCTTTGACATGAGAGCTACTGTAAGATTCACAGGTGTGAGGGAAAAAGAACGCATGGTTATCTGACATGTTATCTGCATTGATGTATTATGGCTCGCAATTAGGCAGTTTCAACAGTGAGTGCATTCTGTTTGTTTAAGCTCTTATTGCACTTGAATAGGGCATGATTATTCATGTGTGTGTACTCAAGAAAACTCAGACACATTTGGAGTGATATTGATGTCCTACAGCAGCCCAAAAAATGTGCCATGAGTATCTTGCAACCAGATTTTTGTCAAAAGAGTATGAATAGAGTCTAACTGGTGGTGTTGCATGTGAAAGGGGTGATCTAGTGAAAGGGGGAAATAGCAGGTGATATGCTTCAGAAGTTTTGAGATTCAGCTTTGGCTTTAGAAGCACCTGAAATTGATGATGATTCTCACAGGTTGCTATTTCTTATGTCTGATGCTAGCTCTGGCATTCCTAGTGGGCTATGATTGCATTCAATTTAAATTGCAGTTGTGTCAGATGTAGCTCCATGGCTGTTGGGTATGTCCTTCACCATGTGGTGAAAGGGACATTGTTCCTTAGAAATGAACCTGCACCCCACAAGTTGGCTTCTTACATAGTAGTTCTCAACACAGAGTCCTACTCGAGAGAAATGCATATTTGAGACTGGAGACACATGGATCTGAGATAGGAGGGCAGTGGCATCATTCTTCAGGACGGGCTGACACTCATCTCTTCAAGCTGAAGCTGAAGTGTCATGTATTATCATGACTGTCCATATCCTTGTGTTCTCTGTAGCAGGTAGTGGTTTTGGTAAAGTTGTGCTTTGATAGTTGATATTTACCAGTCTTTTGTGGTATCAAATCCCCCAAAATAAACACTCTGGTGCACCACCATGCCTTGGAACTGAGGCTGGGAAGCCACTATACAGCCCCTTCAACCCATCCTTCTTGTAAATGGTTTGGATAAAGTGTAGGATGCCCTGGAATTGCCTCCCCTCTCTGTGCCCAATGTCAGCAGCAGCCAAGCATGTATGTGCAATGTCTAAGGGGTACACAAAGACCAAGCTAGTGCAACCAGCCATTGCCCTAGCCAGAAAATTTGCTGGTGCTTGAGACAATGTCCTTGCCTTGAAGGTTTCGCCGGATGTCAACAGCAACCAATGGAAGTCCTGCATGGAAACATATAACGCTTTCCTGTTAGCAGAATGTTGTTTGTGTTTCTCCTCCTGGACAAACGAGGAAACTGAAGTACAATGCTTCATACCTCCTATACCGGAACAAATCTTCCTCAGATTGTTCAACAACTTTTTATGTCTTCTCCATAAACCTCAGGAACTCTTCAATAAGTTTTGGGGAGCTGCATGTTAGACCCACTCCCAAAAAACTGCAACTTTCAGCAGAAAGACAGTACAAAAAAAATTTCCAACAAAAATCATGGACACTTTGCAAGAGGATTCCAGTTGATGCACCTCGATACCAACACATCCTCAAAATTCAAGTTTCTGAATACAGAATGAGTGTTTGTAAAAAGGTCCAAAGATATAGAATGGAACAATAAGAAGGATACATCAAGAGTAATTTTTCCTATTTCTTACATCAACACAACATCTTTACTCTATGAAACAAAACAAAATATTTCTAGTAAAGCTAGGAAAACCAGTAGCATGATTCCCCATTCTTCTGAAGTTAGAGAGAAGGCTTTAATTTGACAACTCCACATGAAATTGAAATGTTGAACTAGCATTGACTAACCATACACATAAAATCGATGCACATGTAAAAGCATTTAATTTTGATGTTTGGCCATAATAACATTGTTTGACACCCAAATCAATATTTGTACACTGGTAGGATGTTAAATGGTTATGGTGTTAAGGGGTTGTTAGAGTTAGAGGGAGTTAAGAGTTCTCATAATCAGAGAACTGTTGGTTCTAGTTCTTTGAAGACAATTCAGAATCCAAGAACCACTAATCCCAGTTATTTCCAAAAGAAATTAAAGGACCAATGGTTCTCATGAAAGACCCAGCAGTTTTATGGGCTGTTGTTTGATTTCTTCCGCTCTGATTACTACCATGGTTATATATCAGAACTAGTTCTTTTGAATTTCTTGAGAGCCTCAGTTATGAATCCTAAGAACCACCATGATAACCACCATGGGTCTTCCTGCTCCTAACGGTGGCCCAACACCGGTTCAGACCAATGCACCGAAGAGCATGATAATGGTGTAGGTCTCCGGTGACCTAATTGAAGGGACACTATGAAGTGAAAGCTCTCTCAAGTGTCCTACCTCTCTTTGGCCAGTCTTTAGCTGAATTGTTAAAAGATAGTCAAGAACCTTGATTTTCGATTATTGAAATTCCATGAAGATCAACTTTGTAGTTTCCAGACATAAGTGAGACACACCCATGAGGATCATCAAAACCTTACACTCCTTGACATGAACAAAATGTGAAGATGAAATGTCCAACCACATGATTCTAACACCAATAGAACACACACAAAGTTGTTGGATTTGCATCATTTCATGTTTCTAGTAACTCAGAGAAACCAAAACCTATAGCTTGCTTCTAACCTTGACGAGTTGCAGAAAATGGCGAAAACCATTAAAACCTAAATAAGGTGGCAATTTCTTGTTATTACAAAGTCTTAAACTTTTAGCAATTGCTTGTTGTTACAAAGTCTTAAACCCTTAAACCTTAAATAAGGTGGCAATTGGTTTTTGTTACAAAGCCCAGTAATTTGTCTCCCTGACGTAAACCAACATGGACGATCCAAACAACAAACACTTGCAATACTTCCTTCATTTCTGAGCAACTCAAACCCAAGACTCCTTAAAGTGAGATAATTCATGGTCAAAGTTAGATCAACATAATATTACTTAATGTCAACTCTATGAACCTTGGTCATTTCCCAAGATTGAAGTATAGTGCATCATCATCCACCAAGAAACCTCATTAAAAGGTGCTTTAAAAGTCCTTACTATTTGAACAAATGGAACCAAGCATGAAATCTATTACCTTTTTGAGAAAGAACAAACCAAAAGGAACTACATAGAATGAGCGGTTCCTTTAGTTCCTTTCTTTCCCACAAGAGTAAAAATAAATGTATCATTAAATAAAATTATTTTTATGATATGGATTTAAATTTTTAAAAAGAAATCACTAAAAACAATAACATTATATATGTAAATATTTTGATGCCATTAAATTTTATGGAATAAAAAATATGATAAATATAAATGTAGCTATGTCATATTGATATGAGATCGTATTTACTATTATATAATATGTTCAATGGAAACTTAATTTTTGAAACTTCTTCAAACATCAAATTTGTCATTTGGCAAATTTTATAATGTACATTAATATATGTAAAAGCTCCAAATCTTACTAATTAAACAAATGGAATGAGAATTAAAATTGGGTACCTTGTTGGGAAGGAAAGGATCAAAAGGAACTAGATAGAGTGATTCATTTAATTCTTTTTTTTCCCAAAATGGTAACAAGTTGATTGTATTATATCAAATAAATATTAAATATATTTATTTCTATGATATGCAAAATGTTTTGAAAATCAAATCACATTATTTCATTGAGATTTTTCTTTCAAATATCATGAATTTTGAGGCAATTAAAATAGCATAAATGTCATGATGGCATTTTGAAATGAAATTTTATTTCCTCTTTAAAATAAAAATACAACACGTTTGATATAAGTGTATTTTTTGGAATATTTTCAAATTTCAAATTTATCAAATTTTATAATGCATATTGATATACATAAATCTTTATTAATCAAACAAATGGAATGAAACATTAATTTTGAAACCTTTTTGGGGGAAAAAGGACTTGGCAAAAGGATCTTGCTATAATAGTTCCATATAATGTTTTTCTTTCCCAAAAAAGTACAATTTTGCATTATTTTATACATTATTTTATTTAAGGTTTATATATTTCTATACATTTGATAAAAATCTAAAAATTCAAAAAAAGATAATGTTATTTCCTCAAAAATAAGACTTTTTTAATATTATGAATTTTGGTGCAATTAAAAAATCATGGATATAAATGTAATGATGGAAATTTCAATTGATATTTTACTTTTTATTTTAAATAAGGATATAATGTGTTCAACATAAATCTTAAATCATTTGTCTTTTGGAAAACATTTAATGTGAATTTTTTATTCTACATAATTATATTGTACATTGGTATCAATGAATTTTTTTTTCAATTTCATGATATAGTGTCATTGGCTACCATTCAAAAAAAGGTTTAACAATAAATGGCAAAAAGACATGAAATACAATATAATTTTTTATAATCTTGTTTTTATTTGGCATAAGAAGAGGTCTTCTAAATCAAGCAAACCCAACACAAAACCCCTACTTGTTTGATGAATTTTTTTATACATCTTATTTGGATCAATCATTGTTTTTGGGTGAGGTCCTTAAATTTGCATAAAAATCACCTATTAATTTTCATAAAATGCAAGCTACTTTTAATGTTAAGATGTTATAAATAGGCTTGTTCTAGACCCAAGTGAATGAATAATCCTTTCCTATAAGTATGACCCAACAAATGAACACAATATCATCGAACTTGTTAGAGTGATAGTTAATTTTTGACGCACTCCCAAGTCCCTTGTTGAACCCACTTGAAGGTCCAACTGCGTGTAGTTGCGGAAAGTTACGACTTAAAGGGCGCTCCTGACTTCTAACACTAAAAAGGGGTAGAGGAGCGTGCTAGAAGTCCCGGGATTAGACTAGGAAGATGGACTGGAAAATCAAGCTTGAATCTGCATCCAAAACCAACCACAAGAGGGTTAGTTAGCATTTGGGAACACACTTGGGTGTTGGGACAAGCCACGGGCACTTTTACACACAAGACTCACCACCGCCCGGACTCGGGGGAAGCCACCACCTTCCCCCATATACTATACTCTGCAGCTCTCCGCCGAGGCTACATCCAAATGGCTCTTTTTCCCGGGACTCCCAAGTTGGAGTCCTGAAATTGTCCCGGGTTGCAGTCTCGGGACTTTGGACAGTCATAGCTCCTCGCCCCGAACTTGGATCAAGACGAGCTCTAAACCAAAGTTATAGCTCTCATCGAGAGCTTTCCAACATCGTGTCGCACTTCTTGAGGCAACGTCGGGAAGAGGTCGATTCCCAACTTTTAGTGGTCAGGAGTCAAACTAGCAGTTCTTTTGCCCATAACTTGGGCTACAAATGTCCAAATGGCCAATGCGAGCCATTTTGGGCATCTACACTTTAAAAGCTTTCCATTGGTATAAAGAACGCACCAAGGAGAAGAGATTTGACCCCTTAAATCATCTTCTGAGTTTTCGGGAGTCTTGGAGGACTCCATTTTCCCACTTTTGGGAATGTGAGTTGCATTCTCACACTTAGCCCCAAAGTGGGGTTGTGACACAATCAAATCCTTTCAAGTTGTATTTAATGTTCACAACTTTTGAAAATGTTCAAGGTGAGATTATTAGTGAATATTTTTGTTAATTTCATTTTAAAACAAAGGAGGTTTCATGTTTCAATATTGGGGTGAAACACTATATAATATGTTTGGAAGAACACTTTGGGCAACAATATCATTTGCAAGCATAAAATTAACATCCCATTAATCCTTGCCATGACTTACACAATGGTAAATCATAAAATTAATCATGGGGTTCATTTGATATTCTTAACTTTTTGGTTATTCAATTATCTAACCAACAAATCAAGTTCGGATATTTTTAACAATATATAAAGGCTATTCATGCACACATGCATAAAAAAAAAGGAAAAATAATGTTGAAAAAATAACCTTTACACGTATATAGGTCACAATATGCAATAAATTCAAACTAATGCAATGTAATGAACTCCACAGTTGTGTAAGCTATGGATTTTTTTAAAATTTTGTAAGCTTCATTTATAAACTATAACATCATAATAATTTGGTAAATCCAAGTCTTACATATACAAAGTGAAAGGTTTATGTTCTTACTAAAGATCGACAAGATATTTCACCTGAAATCCTATGTTTCATTCAATGATTTTTTAAGTTTCTACTAAATATTTAATTTGTAAAAACTTCTAACAAGTTGCTACATGTCATAATGTACATAATTTTTGTGTTAGGGTTCATTATTTACAAGACAACCTTGAATCATTATAATTAAATATAGGTAGGTGAAATAAACTTCGTTATAAAAATGTTTAATTCATAATGGTTTCCATTTTGAAACCTACCATTGTATTTTTAAAATTAATATTCACATGCACATTATAATTATTTATCACAAAAATTTATTTATTTATTACAATTTTGTGATAACATTGATAGATAGAAAAAATATTTAAAAATATTAATTTGGTGAAATTTTGTAAATAAATTTTTTGTATGTATCTACAAATTTAATTATATGATTCACTAAAATTATAAAAATTTTAATTTCAATTTAATCAAAAGTCGGTTTTATGACTCTAATACACATTTGAGATTCAAATCATTGTTATTTTGGTAAATATAGTCATAATTATGAATTAATGTTTATAATTATGATTATAAATAAATATGTTGTATCTACTTATATAATATCCTTGGGGGTCGTCCTTTCCATATCCGTCCCATCATCCGTCCATCCAAGTTCCTCATCCCGGAAGAAGAAAATGATGGAACGGGAGGACGACGATGACTCATGGCGGTGGTAGCAGTTTATCCACACAAGTTCTGATCTTGCTGCTGTTGCTATTGTTGCACAAGGAGAACATCAAGAGGCCTAGCGCGTGAGTACAACTGGTATATATATAAAATATGTTGTCATATTGAAGTAATGGACTTTGTTTGACCAAGTTTTCAAAAAACATTACATATCAATATTATTAATTTTATATCGAAAGCCTGATTTAGTTTGGTTTAACATAATTTAATCCCCAACATTTAGACACTAACATTGTCACAATGAACAAATAATGAACATGTAAGTTATTTTGACATCCCCTAATTTATGAAAATATGCAAAAACATATTTTTTTGCTTTCTTACCGTCATTTTTTTAATGTACTTGCACAAGTTAAAATGGAAAAATTACATGAAAAAAAAATGTTGAAGCATATGCTTATGGGAGGGTCAAGTTTCTTTATGGAAAAGTCCCTTCATCCAACATTAACTTCATTTATGAACAAATTAAATGATCTTTTCTCGCCATAATTATTAAGGGATGCAATTCAAATTAACAAGAATTATTTTTGTGCAATGGGCTTAACAAAAATTATAAGTCCATCATTCACAAAAATGATAATATGAATTTTTTTATGCTGACATGATTTGTTTAAAGTGCAATTTAACCCATATTTTATTTTATTGGTGCTTTAAATTTAAAAACATTTTTTTTATGTACATATTAAGTTCCAACAAAATTTATTATTTTACTTTGAACAAAAAACTAACATGGACAAAGTGACGAAGGTCATTTTTTTTTAGTGGGGTATAGTTTATTTTTCCAACCCCGTAGTGGTATTATCTTATTAATGGATTCATCATTCTTCACTCATTACATTGCATTTGTCTTTGACCATGCTCATCACTTACCACATTATCATCAATAAGTTTGGTTTCAATGAAAACATAAACATCATAAATGTTTGAGCAATTTGCAAGTGTATTAAAAAAATCATTTGATAAATTTGTTGCCTTGGATATGGTGGAATCAATATTTTCCAAGATGATTGCTTTGACTTTGGCCAATTGTTTGGAGTGCAAATTGATTTCACGTTGTTTACAAATATATTCAATTAACTGTCGTGACATGACATGTGGTACAGCATAAAAGGCCACCCTTACCATGTTATATATTAAAACAACAGTGGTGTCTATCTGTTTGTCCGGGCAGTGCCTGGAAATTTTTTGCATTCACTGCTTGTTCCCTGTGGTGTGCTTTGTAAAAGGGGGGGGGGGGCCCGGGTAAATTAAGGAATTTCTTGATTTGGGAATTTCGATCTTTGTGATAGTTATTACCCAAC
>Ga0116231_10001999_pt1 | contig 42588 bp, 34 predicted proteins | sample S1TSphgellanicum_2_FD_89695 | JGI IMG/M metagenome (GOLD analysis project Ga0116231, IMG submission 89695) | Host-associated microbial communities from peat moss isolated from Minnesota, USA - S1T2_Fd - Sphagnum magellanicum MG | ecosystem: Host-associated > Plants > Peat moss > Unclassified... | reverse complement strand
CTGAAGATACAATATTGTTGTCCTTTGAAGTGAAATGACCATATTTGCCTAAATCAACAAACTGCTGCAGGACTCTATGATGGATCAACCTAGAGCAGGCACTACCAGAAGACCTAGAAGCCAAAATTGTAAAATTTCTATAAATGATTTGTTTGGTCCATATGGCCTTCTTGTCTGATGGGTACTTGAAACAGCATAGCTGAAGTACCAAAAAAAACACAGCACCACAGTTACCTTGAGAGGCTGATCGGTGCTGGTCTTGCGATTTCCCAAGTAGTCTTTTACCAATTGCGTGACAACAGCACACAAATCACCTTTTGTCAATGAGCAAGTTGCTTGTACAGGAAAAATTCGATGGCACCATCTGCAGCAATGAGATGACAAACCTACTTCAGAACTCCAGTCACTAATATCTACAGAAATCTCAGGTCCTAGGGATGGAATCCAAGGTGCAATGTTGCTCACAGAGGAGGTCAAAATCTTGAAGCATATCCACAAAAGGTGAATGCAATTGTACTACATGTTCTGTACAGTAAAAACACTGTAAAACCTCTCAGCAATGAAGGGTCACATGATGTGACCAGTACAGAAGCAAAAATAACAGGACTGCCACCTCCAAGGTTAGGCAAATTCATTACCTATCCAATGTAAACAATTGTACTCTCTGATCTTTCATGGCCTGGCCCTCATGAGCACACTAACATTTTTCAAGAACACAAAGCGGTACCTACTGTGGAGATGTTCTCAGTCCTGCATGAATGTCTGCCAGAAGCCTTGACAGAACTGTCACCATATCCCTTGACGTCCTACCGGATACTGACAAGTACACCATACCCATTCTTGCTAACTTCACGAGGGAAAACTCTGGCAAGCCTTTTGTCAGGTCTTGATCTTCTCCACAACTGTATGTTTCAGGCTCCCTTCCACTTTCCTCCAACTTCTCAAAGTCTTTTCTACCTTGATCATCTTTAGAAACTGTCACTGGAATTGCAACAATTCTATCCTTATCTGGTGCTTCTGCCCTCCCCAATTTCTCAGTCTCTTCAACCTTGTGATCCTGTTTTTGCATTTCAAATGCATTGGTTGCCTCAGACTCCCTTTCAACTGTGTCAGGGTCTGGTAGGTCTTCTTCAAGATTCTGTGATCCTCTGCAAGCTTCAGTCTTCATCCGCTTCCCAGTATTCTTACAACCACCTGTGCAATTGCTGATAGATTTACCGTCAGTGATCTTCAGTGGTCCTCCGCCCTTGGATAATTCCATGTACTGTACAGAAAGAAGTCTCAAGTTAGAGCTCAAGAATTTAAATGTGTTCACTACGCTGATCTATCAATGTCCAATGAGAAGATTTCTACATGAATCCATCAGACCAAGCAAATGAGACAGCTATAAGAGCTCCACTCACTAGTGATGAAGAAGGAGATCCAAGAATCCCAGGGAGAGATCAGCAATCATCTCTTCTGTTGTTCTTATGATGTGCAGTGATCAATGCAACCAATTGCCTTTTCCAGCATTCATTTCTCATGAAACTGCTGAGCTCAACATTACAGAGTAGAGCCTTTAGTTGCACAAATCAAGACCAGAAGCATAGAGGATAGATTTAAGAGGGGAAAGAACCATCACGGGAAGAAGAAAGGTACAAATGACTTTCACACAAACCTCTTGAAGAAGAGCCATGGCTTCTTTCGTGGTACTTTTCTCACGTCCTACCCTCCGCCACATCCCTTCCAAGTTCTGAGCATTGGTCTAGTACACTGGCAGAAAAATGGCAGACAATGAACAGAGCTTGACATGATGCACCCAACAATCCTTTTCACCTAATTGAAACTGGACAGTCACAAAGAATCAATGCAACTAAAATTTCCATCTCTGTAGGCACATCAGATATTGCATAGTAGGGAAAAAAACATGACTATGACTAGAGTGCCTCTTTGCTCTAGATCTACTGCCTTGTTCTCAAAAATGGCAATTTTTGACTGCCAGACTACACTCAAAATTGGGCCCCCAGTTCTTCCCCTCTCAAGGAATTGAAAACCCCATTGGTCCCTCTACTTTAGATAGGTTACCATTTGACCCAGCTACAGCAATAGAGCATGGAATTTGTCTATAGTGGGTGGCAACTAAAACAAGTCTAGTAGAATTGGAGCACAATTCCTTACCACCACCAAGAGGCTACCATAATGCTGAGCGATCAAAAAAATCGGCCACAAAAACCTTCGGGACTCCAGAGAAAAGGAAAAGAGAAAGAGAAACCACGGAACGTGTAAGGCGCATAAAATGCTTACGGTAAGCGCAAGTGATGAGGAAACCAGGATGGGAACCCTGCAGCAGAGCAGCATTGGCGCCGTAGAGGTAGCGAGGCATGTTGATGACGCCCCCATGCTGCTCCCACGGTGGCATGTCGCGTACATCGCTGTCGTCTCCTCCTCCTCTTGTTGCTATCGTCTTGCCACTACTCCCATGCTCCACTGCTATTGCATCACGTTCTTCAACACGACGACAACCCGCTGAATCTTTGGCTGCAGCTGCTGCAGCCATGGTGCCCTTCGCAGTCAAAAGCATAGAAACCAGCTGATGAGAAGAGAGGAGCAAAACTCTAGAGGGAAACCCTAGAAAACTGTAGAAGGCGCACAGATGGCTGACCGCGACAGTTGCCTCGGGTACATGCGGCAACTGCAGGGCGTATACGCTCCGTGAGCACACCGCCCGGAAGCAGACGCCCCGCACCGTCGCGTACGCCAGCGTACGCGGTGAAAGTAAAATTATAATTGCAAGTGACTTTGTAAAAAACTAAAAAGCTGCTGCCACAACAGACCACAGTCCCAGAGATTCGAGAGAGCAATAGAGGAGAGGCTCCAAAGAGCAACAGAGCATACCAAAGAGTCTACAAGATATTTTTTTAATTTTTAATTTAATTTTTTTTGTTGTGATTTTTTTTTAATAATTTTTAAAAATAATCTTTTTAATAATCTTATTTGGAGGTTGAAAATGGATGAAAACTTGTCAAGTTCATTCATGGGCTAATCTTTTGGGGTATTAAGTTTTTTTTTAGGGTTTACAGTTAATGTGTCACTGTGGCGCTAGGAGTACCTCAACTTCTTTGAAAGACCTCAAGTTGATAGGAGGTTATGAACACATGTGAAATTGGAGATGACGATTGATTTATGGAAGGACAAGCATTGGGAGTATTACATGCACGCCTTGGCTGTAAAGGATTGTAAAGAGCTTGTAAACAAAATCAATGCAACATTTTTTAATGAGGTGTTGCAATCTTGGAAGTGAGGTCAAAACAAGATCAACAAAATGCAAGGAAAATATCGTGAGGAAGATGAAACTTGTAATGTCACATGTGCTCCTCCTTCATGGTCATGGTATGAACATTTCAGTTGGCACAACAAAAATGAATGTGCAATTAATAACATTGATTAGGGTGTTCAAATGCCTCAACCTCAAGTGGTAAACTTAGATGATCTTTTTGAAATTATTCCAAAAACACGACATCAAAATCTTAAATGTCAAACTCCATTTTTTTGATGACATGAATGAACTTGTAACAATTAATCAAGCTTCCAAACAAGCATTAGGTGTAATGTCACCTAGGACAAAGGCTTCTAATTTGCCCAATTATGGATCTCTAGTTTGATTTTGGTTCGGTTGCTAGGAGCTATTAAATAATATATAGAAATTGTAAAGGAAATGGAAATGTTGAAAATGGAAATGACACAAAACATTACAAAGCAAATATTAGAGAATGAGCAAGAAGGTAAAAAAGATAGTTACAAATGGCCTTTTTTTTTGTTGAAGTATTTAAGCTTAGAGATCTTTTTGGGCCTAGCTTTTCATTAGGTAGTAACATATGATAGCAATATCATTTGATCATACCATTGTCATGATTGTGTGCATAAGAATTGAAATAAATTTGATTATTTCAAAATCTTTTATGAAAGTACAATGTGGATGATCAAACCTTTGGGTAGTCTAGTAACCATTGTTCAAATTTTTTGTCCTCATCAATTCTCCTTCTTGTTTTACTTGTTCTCCATCTTTCAAAGTTGGCAACCTATCACCTCAAAATCCAATCATGTTATCCTCCTATCATTCACATTGTTCAATTCTAGAATTTTTCACATTTCACAATAATTATGTAATACACAACAAGTTAGATAGTAATTGCATGAACCCTATTAACATTTGATTTGAAAATTTTCAAGATTTTCTATTGATCTTCAAAGACCCAAAAACATTTTCAATTATCACCCTCCCAAAATTCATATTACTTTAATATCTTTTCTTATTTACATCATTTGAATTACAAATCTACTTCCAATTCTTTTGTAAATAAGTCCATATGGGATAAACATAATCATTAATGAAATAAGGGGTCATCCTCATGCTTTGAATAATCACCTTACATTCGTGCAAAATTTGTCGAATCTTCAATTCCTTGTATGATTTGAATTGACCCCATCATAAACTTCTCCAAGTTATCCAACACAAACATTACCAAAAAAAATTTCATGTCACATATAGCTTGTACAAGTAATGTTATGAATTTTTTTTCAATTATAGTAATTTGACATTGCAAGAATGGATCTTCTATTTGGCCTTTTATCTAATGGTATATGGGTACCATCAACGGCACCACATATGTTTGGCAAACATGTGAACTCTTAAAATTGATGAATGATTTTTAATAGTCATTCTCTAAAAGGTATGTTTATGTACTTGCCAAAAAGCTATTCTATGTCACAAAGAACACCACAAATTATATTTGCATATTTTCGAATAATAGATGCCCCAACATCAAACCTATCTAACATATGTTTAGGATTAAACCCATGAACAAACCTATACAACATAATTGCAACAATCTTCCCAATTTTTTAATGTGATTTCATTAGATTAAAACATGAAAGAACATTTTATGATGCATCAAATATTTTTTACCCCTCATCTTTGGCATTGTGCCGCAACCCCACTTTGGCCAAGTGTGGGGGTGAAGCCAACACTTGGAAAAGTTGGAGGTTTGGAGTCCTCCGGGACTCCCGAATGTTTAGAGCTCCACAGCAAGGCCCAAAACACCTTTCATTGGGGTGTTCTTGGTGTCATTGGAAAGGTCTTGAAACGTATATATCGAAAATGGCCTCGCATTGGCAATTCGGACATCTGCAGCCCAAGTTATGGGCAAAAAAAGGGCCAGGAGTCAAACTGACAATTTGACTCCCGACCACTAAAAGTTTGGAATCGACCTCTTCTCGATGTCACCTTGAAGAGTGTAACACAGGGTTGGAAAGCTCTCGACGAGAGCTACAACATTGATTCAAGACTCATCTCGATCCGAGTTCAAGGCGAGGAGCTATGGCCGTTCAAAGTTCCGTGAGTCCAACCGGGACACTTTCGGGACTCCATTTCGGGAGTCTCAACAAAATGTGCCATTCGGATGTAGCCTCCGCAACCAGCCGCAGAGAATACTATAAGGGGGAAGGTGGTGGCTTCCCCCGAGTCTGGGCCGTGGTGAGTCTTGTGTGTCCAAGTGCCCGTGGCAAGTCCCAACACCCAAGGGTGTCCCGAATGCTAAACTAACCCGATTTGGTTGGTTTTTGGATGCAGATTCACATGAGTTAAACTAGTCCCTCTTCCTAGTCTAATCCTTGGGCTCTCAACTCAACCATCTACCCTTTTTTAGAGTTGGAAGTCGGGAACATGCCTCCAAGTCTCAATTTTCTGCAACTTGACTTTATGAAACCCTCAAGTGGGTTTCACCCCGTGACTTGGGAGCGCGTCACATTGTATGCCATATAATGGTTTCAACTTTTCCCGAATGAATTTTTTGTTTGGGTTCAATCCAAAACATGCGAGAAGAATATTTTTTCCTTTTCTTTGACAAAACAAACAAAATTGGATCCACATCAAAACATGATGATGTAATCACATACAAAAACTTTGTACCTTGTGAGGTATGGAAGAAATAATTCCCTAGTGCAATTGAAAATAACATCAAAATCAATATACCTTTCCCAATAAACATTCGATCGATATTGATAGTGTATTTTGAGAAACCTTAAAACAACCATATAAAACACATTCACAATGAAAACCCAAATTTAAAAAAATCACACCAAAAAAGGTCCAAGAATATGTTATGAAAGTTTCAACAAAAATATGTTTGAAAAGAAAAAAAAAACACCCACATCAATAAGAAAAAAAAAATGTGAATTGACTTCATTTTGAGATTTTATTTTTGAGTTTGTTCAAGTTCCAACTTAAGCCTGGCATTTTTATTTTTTTTTGAAACTAGAAAATGCCCTATGTTTGCAATTCATTATAAAATAAAAAATCATCTAGTTCTTTACCTTTGATACCACTTGACAAACCTAGGGGTGAATCATTAACAATATCAAGAATTGACCAATTCTATGTCTTTAAAATGTTAGATAAAAAAAGGAAGGAACACAAAGATCTCAAACTCCTTAAGGCATGTATTTGACCACTCTCTAATAGTCATTTGCATTGGACCAATGCCACTACACAAAAACACCCTGAACCAATTTTTTGATATTTTATTTCTCACAAAATAGGAAAACAAAACACAAGTGATCAAGGTTTGGAAAGGAGCCCTAGCCTCCCAAACCCACCTTAGTCCAATGACACACTTTGAAAAAACACTTGACCAAATGAAATGTTGCAATGCCAAAATTGTTATAATAAGGAAGAAAAAGAAAAGGGTTTTTTTTGCAATCACTGAAAGAAATCATAGTTCTAGCATAAACCAACTTCAAGCTAATCCAAGGGACAAAAGAATGTGAACAATCTTTTTAATAACACAAACTTGAAGCAATGTGAACCATGTTTGTTAATTGTGTGAAAATTTTGATCATTTTCAATTCATGAATGAAGTTTTTAAAGACCATTAACCATAAAGATGTGACAAATTAAAAATTTGATAAACAATCACTTTGAAATGGAAGGTGACAAACATTGTAAGTTGGGCCAATGCATAAAATTCATTTCAAACATTCACTTAGATTTGAATAAAAAAATTAATTATGTTATATTATATATACCATAAATATAGCCATGGTTTTTTGAATTCAATTTTTTTCATAAATTCAAATAATGTTAAATAAGATTAGCTTTATAAAATCATAATATTAAGACTCAAATACCAAAAGTTACACCCAAAATTAACCACATTATGTTTCAAGATCCCAAAAGCTTTGAAAAGGGGTCGCTGTAGCTTGTTTTTACCTATCACAACCATAGAGTTGAATTGGCAAAGATTTGAAAACACATGTTCATTCCACTTCCTTAATGTCAACATAGAAAGGCAATGATTCAAAGCATAATGGACAATGGTAAAAAATTAACAACACAAAAGGAATTATTTGTCTTCATTAATGAATTTTATCCAAATTTGTATAAGGTTAATTATGTTTGGATGAGGAGGTGCTAGTAACTAAAGTTGAATGTTGGCAAAATGTGCCGATCAAAATGGATAGCATGATAAACATTGAATTTAAGGACATCACTTCGGAAGAGCTCACTAAATTTATCTCATTTTTGCCAAAAGGAAAAGCATCAAGGGAGTTGATGGAATCCACATTAATTTTTTTCAAAACATGATTGATTCCATAACACTAGACTTGTTAAAGGTTTTGAAAGAGATATTAGATAAAGGATGCATGCTTCCAACATTCAACAAAGGGGTCATAATATTCATACCTAGAAATTCAAGAATTGACACCCCATCACCCTTTTGGGCAATGTGTACAAGCTCATGGCAAAGGTGCTTACATGGAGACTCCAAGAAATCCTCCCTTGAATAATTGATTTAATCAAACTAAATTTCTGGAGGGAAAGAACATCATTTCAACAACAACCTACTTCTAGGTCAAGAGCTTGTGGCATGGGTAGAAGAAAACAACAAGGACCTATTCTTTTGCTCTTAAACTTTTGAGAAGGTGTTTGAGAAAATTGATTGGGGATTCTTGTTTTCAGATAAAGCCTTAGCATTTAATATGACTTGGATCAAGTGGGTTTCAACTTTATATTGAGGCATGTTACCTCTTCAATTGAAGTAAATGCAAAATCGAATTAACCTTTTTGTCTCTTTAGATTAATAAGACCCCAAACAATGTTGCCCTTTATTTCCATATATACTTATTTATTTTACGGGTTGATATTTTAGGTTATTTGTTTGACAATCCAAGTTATGGAATCAAAGGCCCTCTTTGCCAGGAGGTGAAATGACATGTGAGTAGTTGTTTGTGGACAATAGAACCTTGTATCTCAACATGTAGGTTTACAACCTAGAAGTAGCCAAAAAAAATCCTTGGCCATTTCTACAAGGCACTAAGGAAAGTTACTTCCATTTAAAAAAGAATGACATGCAAAAAATATAAGCTGCAACTTATCAAAATAGATAAATTTTATAGTAGATAATTAAATAAGGTGCTTAAAATTGAATTATGAAAATATTTAGAACATACTTATGGGATAAGTTAAAATCAGCTTGAAAACAAATGAGGCAACCAAGGATTGGAATGAGAAACAACTCCTCGCTTGACATTTGAGGGAGCTTATTCGAAGCCATCATTTGGGATTTGGGGCTATGCAAATCTAGCTTAACAATGGCAATTGGATTGGCCCCCTAAAGAATGAACGCACCATCATCTTGCAATGGATCTACATAGTAAAGGAGGTGCATGCCAACATGGTTGAACTATGGAAGTTTGTTCCAACACTCCAACCAATTAATGCCTCATTTAACCCCCACAACTACTATTTTCTTGAGAGTAGCGACACTATGAAGTCAATGGGTTGCGCTCAACCTCCTTCTTTGGATACGCATCCAAAAAAAGATATAAACTGAACTCTCAAGGTCACCATAATCATACAACATTGTTACAACAATTACACAACCTTCGCTTGAATTTAGAACAATGTTTGAAGTTTATGGCACAACTCAAGACCTAGAAAAATTGCAATGCTTTTGTGGTTGATGCTCAACTAGGGACTTCATGTTGGCCCTTGGTTACAAAAACTTGTACTGGATGCTCCCTACATGTTGTGCAACAATCAAATGCTTGGAACCCCCTCACATTGCCTATTTGATTGCCCCTTTGTATAATATGTTTAGCAAGTGATTTGCAAAGTTTGGCACAAATGTGAGGCACTGAATGGGCTGATGGACACATGGATGCAAGTGTTGTTGGGTCATACCTTCATTTAGATTGTGGCATCCTCCATTAATAGCCGCATTTGGAGTACCTTCATTTTGGAGTGATAACCATTTGACAACTTAAGAAAAGTTTCACCATCTTCTCTCTCTAGATTAAAGGATTTGCCTTAAAATTCAAAGGTCACTACTCATGTAGCCATGTGTTTAGGAGTGCATGGACCTTGACTATCCAAGTTAGCATTGTCACTTGGCATTTGTTCCAATTTGGGTATTGGATTCTTTGGATTTTGTTGTTCCCAATGTGTTCCCAATGAAATTCCAAAATGTTTCCCTAATTCCCAAATGTGTTCCCAAACATGTTCCCAATAGCACCTTACCTTATCCCATATCCATTGCATTATGTTCTACTCCAGTAACCTACATAAATAGCCCAAAATGAGGGGAAAACCATATCCAATAGCACATGGGCCAGTTCAACACCAATTATTATTTTCACAAATGTAAAAAATTTCACAAAAAAATCCAGATATAAATTTTCTGAAGGAAAATAAATATTGTGATGAAATATTTAAAATATATAATTTGTTAGTGGAATCTTCAGAATTGATTAAAGTTATTTGACAAACATGTGGCGAAGTGGACACGGTCCTATAGTATCGATTTTGAGATCATTCAAAGCTTGATTGAATTATTTCTGTGATGCCAAACAAAGATGTTGATCAAGTTTTATTTTTTGGAACTTTGGGGGTCGTGACAACTAATTAATATGAGTAACACTATAATTCAAGTACTGTGAGTAAGGAGATAACGAAGACAAAATTAAGATTGCTGACAATAATTTTAAAAAGCACAAAAACAAAATGGCCTTGGATCATTGTTCAAGAAATAACATTGTAATTTATGACCACTGACTATGATTTTTTTTCCAACTGATGTTCAAAAGGACCCAAAAACAAGGAATAAAAATTGAACTTAATTTTTTTTCAAAAGACCATAAGCAAATGTAGGCCACTCAACCTTTAAATTTTTCACATACGTGTTCTTATTTGCCAATTTGAAATTTGAACTTCAAATACATGACAAGGTGAGAGCTTGCAATAATTGGAAAGAACCATTATATCTAGTGTGCTAATTGAAGTATAAACTTGAGCACATGATAATTGAAACAACCGAGGGCAATTCACAATCATAAGTTGATCTTAAAGTTTTAATAAACTCCAAAGAAGGTTTGAAGTTTAAATTGGAGGCTTTTGCTTGTAATTTTGGAGGTTGAAACATTCAATTCAAGAGTTGGACTCTAATCCACTTCAAAAAAGTTAATATCAAAAGTGTTAAGTAAATACCTTTTACAAATACAATTTAAGAATATGCATTGTCTAGTTCAGTTTTATGAAAAATCTAAAATGCACAAACTTAATGCATACTAATCTAATATGTCTGTCCAATGCCTAAATCATTTGTTAACTTTGGGGGAAAAAATCCAATAAATTTTAATTCAAAAAAAAAACTTACACATGATCAAATACTAGAATTATGATTGAAAATCTTGAAGGATTTATACTTTGTAAATCGATATTGTGCACAAATGATTTCCCTGCATTTGATAAATATAAATCCAACAAAATACATATAATGTAATGGTATCTTTTATTCATACCCAATTCAATCTTAATTAACCTATGTAGATTTTGGTTGTGAATTATTGGCAAGGAAAACTACTATAATAATTGGACACATGCAAGCAATGATGACTATCATGGGCCCATGCACATTATAAACTATAATTCACATCTCTGTTTTAAACACAAGAAAAGTTGCCATAAGCTTGTACACAAGAGAGTCCCCGTATGTTTGTAATCTAGTTTTAAAGTTCTGGGCAAGACTTATTCATTACATTGTGAAAAGAAAAAAGGTGGTTCAAATGGATAATGGACTTGTGATTTAGGTTTTGCCATTTATTTAAAGGGAATGATTACATATTCTTAAAATATTCAATTAAAATATGTCTTCCAAGGATATAGGTAATACAATATGATTAATTTTCTTTTGCATGATGGGCTAATGTAAGCATATGTAATGGAGCTTGTCAAAAATATTTTGCAGTTTTGGCTTTATAATGATGGGGATTTAACTTGTTTTAACCATACATTTTAGACCACATGTGTAAGATGGAAAGTTGTCATTGTAGAGTTGTGTATTAATGTATCATTCAAGAAATGAACATGAAAGGTTTTTGGATCTTTAGTTAGGATACCTTTTAATTCCACTAAATTTCAACAAAGAATTACTAATGTGCAAAGTTGAATAAGTAAATTAAATTTATCCCTTTACAGTTCTTCTTAGCATATAAAAATCATGTGATTTCTTAAAAGGAAAGACAAAGTATTTCAATTATTTGTTTGATTATGCACCATTAAGCTTATCAAGAGGAATCTAAGGTAGTTTTTTAATCTAAATGTAATAAAACTTTCCAAACCTAGTACACATTCATTAGCTATTTGGGTCAAAGTATTGAAAGCTATGGAAGATGAGATGAACGTTCATGGACAACTCTCAATAGCCTCAGTTGCACCAAAAAAAACCAAAAAAAGGAGAAAAGAAAAACATTTAGTACAATTTGAGCTCAAACCAAATTTGAGACTAACATGAACCTTAGTGTCACTTAGCCCATGAAGGAGGAACTATTCTCCTTTACAACATACTTTCATTCCCTAGGAACTAGATCTCAATGGCATTGTCTCAAAATTTTCAAAGTTTAGCTTTCTAAAGTGGGACACTTGTTTCATAATTTCATTGGATCAAAATTATCAAGAAATTAATGCATTGCCTTATAATCATCATTGAGATCTATGCCATATCAAATTCTGCAATTAAACGGGCATTGCCACTCCAAATCATAGTGATCACTCTATAATTGGTTGAGAATCATATTGACAAATATTGTCTTGAATCTTGACCATTCAAACCTTCATAATTATTAGGGTATATATATATATTTCAAATAATGTGAGCAACCAAATTTTGGGACAAATTTTAGTATTGTGATGTGAAAACAATTAAAATAGCAATAGTTGGTTGCTTATTCCCTTTTTTTGTTGGAAAAAACTTGTCAGTTTTTGAAGAATTTTTTAAAAATTCAAAAGAGTTGCCAAATTGTGACATTGCTTTTAGTTTTGGGATAAATGTGTCACCAAGTTTTCATAGTTGGTACCTTTAAAAAAAAAAGGTATTGCTATTATTGTGTTACAACAGAAAACTGAAAGAACTAAAGAAAATGTTGAACGCAAGCTCACTATATTTTAGCTCACATTTACATATATCCAATGATATTAATATCACTCAATTTAGAGTTTGGCAAAGGTCACCCTTAACCGTTCATGTGATTTTTCAAAGCAGATGAAAGGATTTTGATTAAATTTGTATAATGCTCTTCAACTCTTGCATTTAGGAACAAATAAATCCGAATACACTATTATGAATATGCTTATTTGTTTTCGAAAAAATATTTGTATGAAATTTGGCAAGGAATTCAATGAACATCCTCAAGGTTGAAGTCCTCATCAAAACAATACTTAAAACTAAATGACCAATATAACTATACTAGACCTACCTTCAAAATAATAATCTTAGACTGATTTAGTTTAATGAGAAAATTGTGTGGTCTTGCAAGTTACCCAACCAAAAAGTAAAGAAACTAAAGGTTGATGAGAAAGGCTAGACATCAACCTCCCAACCCATTTGGTGGCCAATGCTACTAATCGTAAGGCCATTGAGACCTTAGTTTTTTGGAAGTTTCGGTGTCAAATTTCTATCTTTGTGCGAATCTTGTCATGGTATGGAACTAGTGTTTTTGATTTCCTGCAATTTGTATGGACTAAATTAGTTGTGAAAGGCCAAGGTGGTTTTAATGACCAAGGAAATTGTCCCATGGGCTCTAATCTAGAAAATCAAAAACAACGTAGGCTTAGATGGCATGTGCTTGTGAATAATAACTAAGTAGAATATTGGAAATGGCAAGCAGCACCATCCATAATATGCTTACCATGCTAAAAGAAATGAGGTCATGGTTGACAACTTTCGACTTTGAAAGATTGTAAAATCGAGAATGAGAATTTGCATGAATTCAGAGGTTTGATATGTGATCTAATCAATTTCAATTGGAAAAAATATGGATGATTGAAAACTTGAGTAATTCCACAAAGCACTTGGGAAAATTTATCTTTGTACCTTTTCTTTTTGCTCTCCAAAACTCGTTTTGGTTTCAAAACACTTTTCAATTCGTAAATACTTAGATGGTCTTGTATGTAGAACCTATGTGTATTCATCATCGTGGAATCCAATGAATATTGCTTTGTTGTTACTAAAATTTCATTTTTGGAATTCACTACTCAAATTGATCAGTTTAGGCCAATTTTTGTTTTTGGGTGAAATTTCACAACTTGGAGATTTTTTAAAATTTCAGAAAATGAAAGAAAAACACAAAATACTTGTGAATTTTACAGGTTTGTTTTTGCCAATTTTTGAAATAAAAATAATTAAATTAGTCACATGTAGACCTAAGCACTTCCTAGGTCACATTTGTAGCAGCATTTTTGGGAATTGATCAAATAAATTCCACTCTAGATCAGAATTGTCATCTCAAAAGACAATTTATAGAACCTAAAGTTGTTTTAACTAAATCAACTTAAATGAATCATTCTCATTATAATTTAGTTTTTAAAAAATTATAATTACACTTCAAACTAGATTATTTATAATATACATTGAACCTCCCACTAAGGTTTGGCATTAAATAACTTTCAAAAGGGAAAAGTGAAAAAGGAAATTCAAAAGTGGCAGTACCCCAAAACAATGGAATCCAACTCCTAACCTCCTGCAAAAAACGAATGTTCCTCCCGCTATATTAACATTGTATGTTATGAAATGAAGGTGTACCTTTTGTACTTATTATTTAACTACTAACAAAAAATGGGGTTGTGAAACTTCTTTTGTTGAATTTTTTTTATTATTTAGACAAAAGAATCAAGTGTTATGGTAAATAACAACAACTTAAATCACCCCCCCAAAAAAAAAAACAAACCAAAAATTGCAAGAGAACAAAAAATGAGTAAATAAATGAATGAAGTATCAAATCATTTGCATATTCTTATTTACTTTTAAAGCCCTTAATTCTAATCTAGTTCTAAATTACTAATATGTTTTGTAGTTCTGCTTGAAGATCAACCTCTTGTCATGTAAGGTCCAAACCAATGTTGTGCATCATGTATTAGGTTTTAGGCAGACCTTTAATGTAAGTGTAAAATTATGTAAATGAAAATGATTTACACTTACCCCTTGTGTAAATCCACATAAATCTACGTTTCTTGGCCACATAAATCCATGTAAATCGGCCATTGTGTAAATCCACATAAACGATGGCCAATCAGAATGACCCATTGCCAACATTTGTTCTTAGAGCTTTGGAATACACCACAACTAATTAAATAATTAAAATGAATCACAAATAGGTACCCATATACTTTCTTGTAAAAACCTAAGGTAGAAATGGTAATGAACAAGGTTAGGAATGGTAAGTTTTACTCAAGCAATGAAATGGGGCAACATGCACCCAATATAAACTCAGGAATGTGCACTTGAGAGTATCACAATTTGTCCATCGAAAGTGTGGGCATGTATTGTATATAGTTAGGCTAAGTGGAAGCACTTCGACATTGCCCTATTGAGACTGGAACCTTCTATTTGGAAGCATTAAAAACATTTGAATATTTTTTGATGAGCTGATCAAAACCATTGACCTTTGGTATGCATATAACTAATTAATGTGGGTTGAAAATAGGTATAATTGATAAGGATATGTAATATACACACTTCCTTCGCCAAAAAGAAAACAGAAGAGAATTCTGTGAATGTAGTTGAAATTTTTGTATACTTTCCTTGCATGAGAGCATCTCCAACGGTGCTCAGTATGTGACTCCAGACAGTGAAATTTATTGTGAAAAAGTCAAAATGTGCCGGTTCAGTTCAGGAAATTAGTTTTTCTGCACCAAATTCGTGCAGCTTGCCGTGGCTGGTAAAAGGTGCAATACAGTTGTGCACCTCCCAAACTGACTGCGGCTCAGTATTTCTGATTGGTCGATCACAATGATTGGTCCGGGTGGTTTGCTATTAGTAGTCCCCCATGTATATGCAGTTTCAGTTTATTGGTGGGGTTGCCAAAAAAAGAAAAGCTAAACTTAAATATTTAATTTTACTATCCAGAGTTACATACTGAGCACTGTTTGAGATGCGCTAGGTGTGTAAAAAATGTTATTTACACAACATGCATGGTAAGTGTTAAGTGCAAAAAAAAACTCTACACAAGGGATTAGTGTAAACCCACAACACTGGTAAAAAATACGTATAGCATTGTGGAGTTGAAAACTCAAGTGCATACATAGTCCTTGCCTAAGCCATGCTTTCACAAACCTCTTCCAAGCACCCATAACAAAATGACATTGTGAGTTCCAACAAAATTTCAACCACACTGCCAGATGGCATTGCTGGCATTTGATCAGCGCTTAGTAGTCCAGATCTACCCACACACCCTATATGGGAGGCTCTAACATATATATTCCCTGGATCTTTGCTGGTAATCGAAACTGAATTGTGCAGATGTTTAAAGTTTGCACCACTACCCATACTTCAAACCAACCTTCTCCAGCCTGCAAATTACTTTAATATTCAGAACCTAGCCATCAAACTTTGTCCCTATGTCGTCCACTATTGGGCGAATTGACTTAAAGCTTGTGAACTTCTGGGGACTTGGTGGCCCTGACCTATCATACTGTCAGTGTGCCGTGCTTATCCCACAATAGTACATATGCACTGGAATAATTGGATGTTGTGTTAATGAAAAAAATTGTGTGTGTGGAAACAACAAAGCACCAATCAGAATTATATATGCAAAAAAGCAGGATAGGGCTTTCCAAAGGATGATATAAGCAAATATAGGTTCAACTTTTAGGAACATCTGCACCCAGGCCCCCTATTTGAGCCTCTACAAGAGTTCACCACAACCAACTTTAGAGTGTAAAGTGAATAACTTTTTTCATGTCATTTCCCGTCCCCACCCATCAACATGGATAATTGGATAGTGTAAAGTGAATGACTATTTAGATCCGATAAACTGGGCCAATGATTATGGCCAACCAATGAAAAGCAATTTTTTTGACTGACCATTTTGGAAATGACTACATTTTGTTCAAATTGACAGTGCAAAGTTCAAACTCAGTTTCATAATATTTAGATGCTGTACTTTTTGAAAGTAGTGTGTGCATCCCACTTTCTACTACCAGTTAGCATTTGGCAAAGAGGACTTGGCAAGCAAGAAATGTGAACTTGGCCAAAATAGCAAAGTCAGAGAAGTCAACTCCACAAAATTAACCCTTTGTATCCCATAGTGGAAATGCTCTTAAATAATACAATCAAGTGCGAGGAACTTGAAAGAGCATTAGAGAGTGGAATCATATGCAATCAAGTGTGAAATTGCAAACTTTCTCTCTTCTCAGTCTGCTGACCTTCCTCCTGGTGAGAAAACAGAAATATACCTCAAGGAGACTTAATGGTCAAGGTTGTAAAATTTGAGCTTACAGGGTCTGTAACTTGGTTACACCCTTCATTTATCGCATGTTATTATAGCCTAAGTATGCACCAAGCTTGTATCATTCATTTCACCAATGAGAATTTTGAAGGACAATGTCAAGACAAGCAATCTGGCCAAGGATTTTCACAATTTTCAGAAATACAACTACATAGAATGAAAGGGTTATTAATTCAAAATGAGATCTAATCTTCAAAGAGTTCCAAGTTAATTTTTGATGGTTTAGAAGTTGAATAGAGCCACTTATAAGAGTATTAATAGCCCCTTGCCAGGTTTGAAACTATAGACACAAGACCTTGTAACATGGATTTAAAAAAGTTCTAATATTCTCATATATATTTTTAAAATTTGTTTTATTCCACTACACATTTCTTTCCTTTTTCTACCTTCTTTTTTAGGACATGTATGTATGTCACTTTTCCCTCTAGATTCAGCTGTGATTTTCATCTTGAAAGATGTTACTTTTCATCCCACTCTGAGAGCACTGTGGTTATCTGATCCACTGCCTACAGCTCAGAGTGTGAAGAGAAGGGGTGATGAAGTATCAGTTTTCCATCCATTGCAATTCATGTGTCTTTTTAAACCTCATTATTACCCTCTTACAGATACTCTTCACAAACATACAACCTTTTTTCTAATTTTATAAATCTTAATTTTTAATTTATTATATATATATATTCAAAAAAATATTTTCAACTTGTAAAATGAACAAAACAACAAAGCTGTTGCAAATTGCAATGCGGGAAGCCAGAAAAGGTCAGATCCTAAATAGGTGCAACAAGTTCAATGTGGAAGCCAGGGTTTCCATTCATTGACATTATGCGAACCTCAGGTTCATGGCAGATAATTTTAGGGGCTCTGGAGTATGTATCATTGTAAGTTTGTAGCAATTTATATGTAGCAATATGGCGAGGTGGAGAGTTTGGTACTCATTTGTCAAGTAAGGCAAGATTCTTCACTGTAGTTTTTTCCATATGCATTCTTTTCCAAAGTTCTTTTTGTTCCTGATTACATAGTTCCATACTTTTTGGATGCAAAATATCAATTGCTCTGGCTGACACTAGTGCTTGCTTACAAGAAAATATCTCACACGATTACATTCTTTTATATCAAACACCCATGGACATCATGAAACTTGAAACCAGTGGTTTTTTATTTGGCAAAACTTCACAGTTTTTCAACCTGAAAATATGATTTTGACAGATTTGAAGGATTATTTTTTTGAAACAATGACCCTAATTAGCCAGATTTTGAATTTAAAAAAAAAATCTCCAGCTTTTACAACAGGTTTCAGTAGGTCGCCAAAATATAAAAGGATTCTTAAGCTTTTTTTGGTTTTATATCTGGTCTATAGCCAAATTTGGCTAAATCTTTGAGTTGATGACTGCCAGTTTGGCTACATCACAAAATTGAAAAATAAGGGGTGTGTCACACTCTGGCCTTCCCATTTTAATTAAAATATATATCTTAAGGCAAAAGAAAAATTATGGAAACTCAAATAATTCATCATATAAAAATATAATCTTCAAAAAATCCTCTAAAAGAAACCAAAAACCTTCAAGATATTATAACTCTATAACTAATCTCAAGTTTCAACACAAGACAAAATATCATCTTTCAAAAATTCTCATATAAGAATAGACCTATTACCTAGGGGTCAAAATCCCTGAAGCTATACTATACTCTATAATGAATCTAAACACAATATCCTTGCCTTGGTAGGCAATGCCAACAAAACTCTCCCAAGTCCAAACTGAAAGGGTGAAAAAGTAGAGTAAAGTGTGGACACCAAAAATATCCTCCAAAGATCCTAAAGTGTCACCCCATATACATAGAACTCCCCAATTTATCTGAGTAGCATAACCCATTTATCAGTTTTCAAATTAAAAACTAGAAAGGCATATCCTAAAGTGCGTGAAAAGTATAAGTCAACAATGGTACAACACAAGCCAAAATATACCTATTGCAATAAGAATATAACAAGGGGTGTGTCACGCTGGGGCCTTGCCATTTACAGTAAAAAGTATCTTAATGCAAAAGAAGAATGATGAAAATTCCAAAATTTCACCACCATGCAAAAACCAAAAAAAATCTTCAAAAAATCCCCTAAAAGAAACCAAAATCCTTCAAGCCATTATAATATTATAACTAATCTCAAGTTTCAACACAATCCAAAATATTATCTTTCACAAATAGTCATATAAAAATAGAACTATTATTATTACCTAGGGGGCCAAAATTCCTTAAGCTACTATACTTTATAATGAATCTAAACACAATATCCTCGCCTTGGTAGGCAAGGCCAATAAAGTGACATAAGATAAAATACATGAAAAAGAGCAAAACAGGCATCATCTCACCTAACAAACTTTAACGGAAAAAAAGACATCTGATGACAAATACCCACAACTCAAACAAGATAACTCAGGACCACCAAAAAAGCGAAGGAACACACATCACCGAACTCTAAAAGGCTAGACTTAACGATTCAATCAGTGCATTCAAGTATTCAGAGAAAAAACATCAACCAAAACCAAGACATAAATGAGAGCCTATTCTCAAGGGTACCTAGTAGCCACAAAAAAGAATAAAATCGACCCAGAAATGAAATATGAGTTGGAGCCCAGTAATTATTCTGTGGTGATTTTTTTTCAAAAAAATTTGGCAAAAGGTATTTTAAAGTGTAAAACGTGTTTTTTCAGCAAAAATTCTCCACTTTTGCAACACTGACAAATTGGCGTGTTTTTTCAAAAATAAGAAAAAATCTCTAATTGGAGCTCTGTTCACAAAGGAGGAAAAAAATCAAGCAAAGCCAACGTGACCATGAGACCAAAGGGTACCTAAGCACTTTCCTAACGGACTGCTTGCTTATAAGGTGGGGTGGGGGTCTCTCCAACTAGCCTATAGTAGTAACTAGGTGAATGATCAGAGAAGCAACAAGAGCTAATTGGGAAAAAAACAAAGAAAAGAAAGAAAGGGAAAAAGAAGAGACATAAGAGGTAAAGAGGACTTGGGAAAAATTTATGTTCATGTGATGTGAGAATAGTAACATCAAAAAGTTTTTCAGATTCTGTCACATTCTGAGTTGGTGGGTTGTTGAAACTTACATTGTGGATTTTGATTTGAGATTCGAGAGTTGGTGCTCTTTTGTGGATTAATTCGTTCCATTTCGGAGTTGTTGGATTTTGGAATTTGTTTTGAAGATCCGCTGCCTATCTATATTTGGAGTTGGGATTGGTGCTCGTGTTGGAGTATGCTGAGGTGCAGGAGACTGGAACAGTAATAATAATAATCATAGCAGGAGCAGCTGGTGAGGGTGTTGTGGCAGGAGCTCCATTGAACTGAAAGAGATGGTGTCATGTTTGAGGTCAGATCTAGAAGCTTTGTGAGCTTTAATGAGCTTTTTGTGTGTTTAGTTTAAGGATACGGAGTTATGTCGGTCAGCAGTAGAGACTGTGCAGGGGAGCAATGATGCAAGGAGAGAGGAGCTCATCGGAGAAGAAGGGGGAAAGGGATATATTGTATGAGAGGAAGGTAAATTCAACGCGAGATTTGGGGCGCTAAGTTTAGATTCAAGACATGGAAATGTAACATAGGGAGCTTGTATTGTGGTAGAATGAGATCATAGCATGGAGGAGATGGTGGGAGAGTGTACCAGATCTTGATTCGATTCTCTTGTAAATGAATGATGACTCGGGTAGAGCGGTTTTTGTTTATTGAACATTTGGAGAATTCTTCTGGGCACCAGCTTTGAGTTCTTTGAATCTTTTGGAATTGAACATGAGACCTTGTTGTTTGTCTCCTCGTGTGGCAGCTGGAAGAAGAAATGAATTAGCGGGATCTTCTTTGTGTCGTGGATGCAGCGCTGCAGCTGAAGATTCTGAAACACTTTTTAACGTCCAGGTGACCCCAAAGAGTACTCTTCTTTCTCCCCTTAGTGCAGTAAGAAATGGGCAAGTAGAGAGAAGGGAGTTGGAGTACAATAAATTGGGAGGACTCTGCACTGGATGTTTTATGGACCTTGCCTCATGGTTTACAGATCCGTGACCTCTGTCCACAGGCAAAGACTCGCTGCACAGTAAGAGTAAGCAACATGCTCGGTGGTCTCCTGAGATTACATTTAGAAGTATGTAGTAGGTGTGTCAGGTGTGGGCAGCAACCAGAACGCTCTGTGGGACGACAATTGCAATAAGAAAGTTTGACTCTTTGTTGGCTTGCAAGTGCTTCTCAGATTGAGTTCTCCTTGAAAAGAGAGTCCCTGGAACATTGTTTGTTTTCTCAGATCGCCAACTTCTTACACCTGTGCTGCCCTGCAGAGCTTTGGATGCTGGAATAAGTTGCAGCCCATGTCCACTCCCTATCTAAGAATTGTTGTGTGCATGTCCTTCCAGTGCACATTACCTAGTAGGTCAAAAGTCAAAACCAATTGCAGAGAAATGTTTTGATGTTAGTAAAGGTCAGATTGATTCAGTTCGTTTCATCATTCTAAGTGTGAAATCTTCTTGCACCCATATAGATATGTATGAAGCATTCTCCCTGCATGTTTTGGGTCAAAGATGATATGCAAGTGGACTTGTAATCAAGAGTGTCTTTCTTTTGTTATAGTGGCAAAACTGACTGACCTCGTTGAACTACCCATGGTAGCAGCCTTGCCTACAAAGATTGTCCTTTCCAACTCCAGATATCTAGATAAAGATTTCAATTCGCACTCTCATACACCCTAAATCCTTTTGTGAGCTTCATTGTACTTCTAATGGCTTCCCTTGCAATTTCTTGGATGTAGCAATATCTGAAGATTCCAAAGGCTTTAAGCATTGACATCTTTTACAAGTGTTCTCAGCCAGAATATGCAGGTACTAACTTGATTTGTATGCCTGTCACCTGATGTAGATTACAATAGTTCAGAATCTCAGATTCTGCAAATTTGGAGTATTCAATAGGCAGCTTTATAGGTTCTCAAGGATGTTCTTTTAGCTCCAAAGAGTCTTTTGTAGCTCAAATGGGAATTTGAAAGTGTAATTGGTCTGCTGATGGAAAAAAGTCTATTCTCCATAGTTTCTTTTAAATTGGAGCACACATTTGCTTAACAAAGAGCGATTTCTGTTCATGTGTTTCTCTCTTCAGAATCTCCAAAATGATCATTTGAAAGGCTTCTTATTATTAAGTGGGGAGCCTCTTCTATGCCCACCTCGTCCTCCATAGATTTTTCTCTAAATATTCTCCATCTTGTTTCTCCTCTTTCCTTCCTCTTTCCTTTGTTTTGGGTTTTCCTTTTCTTGCCTTCTTCTATTTCTCTCTTTCATTTTTGGTGTCCCTCTTCTTCTTGGGGTTTTAAAAGTCTTTTCCTTCTCTTTTAGTTTTGTTCACTTCCCTAGCAGTAGGGTTGAGTTTGACATTATTGCCAGTCATGCGACAGAAACTGAGTATGTTGGTTAATGCTTGTCATTAACCTCCAGCCATTGTCGGCAGTTGATGAAGTCAGTGGGGATGTTATGATTGGTGGTCAGTACCATACATGTTGCTGTTGCAAGTCCCTGAATACCTGCATGACTGTTGCTATGATTCCAACCATTCCTCAGTTTTAAGTTTGGTCTTGTTTTCTTTTTTCTTTAGGTCTGGGCTTCCTCTTTTGCATGCTTGCTGATTGGTTGCTGTTATGTTGTCAGATCTGAAATATCTGTAACCTTTACTACTGGGTCATTTCTCAATGTCTTCCAGCTTGACTTAAATCATAAGAATGGAGAAATTCTGGGTACTTATGCAGATATAATCTTTCTTGAGTAGGATTATCTTTAGGAGATGTAGGACCCATCAGATTGCTGTTGGGATGCAATGAATTAGGTCAGGTATTTCCAATTATTGCTGAACTTGGATGATCAGACTGTCTTGATGGTCACGCAATTCTCTCCTCTTGATGTCTGCTGAGCAATTTTGTTGTTGTAGAACCAAGCATTGTCTTTAGTTTCCTCAGCATTGATCAACAATATTCTGTGGTTCTGCCTCACAGGAGAAAATGGCAGCAAGTCCACTTGCAAATCACACAGCATTAGTCCTTTTACAGCAGGCGATTCCTTCAAGATGCCCTTATCCCCGATCTACTGTTCACAACAGCAATTTGGGCCCACATTTAAGGAGTTCACATATTGCCGAGAGGTATATGAATCAGATATCTAGACATTGTCCAATGCCACATATGTGTCAATGTTGATTGCTTTCTTTGGACATGTGACAAAGAGATCGAAGATTTTCCCTTGCAGGAACTTGCAAATTGAAAAGCACCAAAGGAAACACTTTCAACACAGTTCTGGTTCTCCCTTCCTTATTGCTGCTGTGAAAAAGGTTAGGTGCAAAACCCCTTTTCCCCGCCTTGCTCCCATATCACCCGCACAAAACTCAATTCCAAACCTCTTCATTGTCTGTCTCCCATTGTTGCAGTGTGTACTTTTCTCAGGGTGATGTCTACTTGCAGGGAGAGAATGCAGATGTTCTTGATGGAATTGGGAGCCAAGAGGGAGCCAAATTTTCTCAGAGGAGTCGCATATCAGGTGATGTTGGGGCCAATGCTTGGTTGGGTGAGCTCAATCAATTATCTGTCACAGGAAAAGGTGCTGATGGTTCACATTTCAAGCTGTCAGAAAGGTTGCAGCTTGCAGTGGATGATGATGCTGCATCTGCTGTCATGGAAGCAAGGTTTGCCATTGACACTGCTCTTACTGCTGCTGATACTGCCAAAGAGCGGGCACGAATTGCAGAAGCAACATTACTTGAACATATTGGGTTACTACATGAGTTATCTTGTACTGAGAAAAAGGTTCTATCAGTGGAAGAGAGTCTTCTCTCTGCAGTTCATCAGCTGGAGGTGGCCAACACAGCTATTGAACATCTTCAGATAGAGCTTGAGGCCGCCAAAGCTTTGACAAAAGCTGGGGAGGCACGCATCATAGCAGCTGAACCATCAATGCATGAGGTGCAGCTTGCTGCTGATAAGGCTGCAGATGAATCTGAGAACAATTCAAGACATTCAGTTGAAGTCCTCATGAATGCTGCAGCTGTGCGAGAAGAGTCTGCACAGATTACATTCAATGCAAAGTCAGAAGGTCTTCAAGCTATAAAAGTTTCAGATAAAAATTCTAACAAAGTGCAAGCTGAGGCAAACCTGCTCAGATATACAATCCTGGAGAAATCATTAGCAGCAGCTGAAGTTGCAGCTGAAGCCTGGAAGACCCGAGCAACAAATGCTGAGGGTATTCTCAGGCAGGCCAAAGAACTTGGGATTGAAACCCTGAGCAGCAAGAGTACTGTGGAGCAGATAACAGGTGGGGGGCGTATGGAGATGCTTCTGGAGAAAGATTCTAGAAGAAGGGACCTTCTATCAAATGGTCCAAGAAGGGAAATTCCAGAATGGATGAAACGGCGACTTGATGTGGGACAACACGGGCTGCCACCAAGGGAGTCTTTGCCAAGCTCTGCTGATGTCAAGGCCATGCTGCCATTGGAACTTCCATCCCCAGAAGATGTATGGTCCATAGCCCATGCAAAGGTGAAGGCTGACATCTATACTGCACAAGCAACAGACAAGCAGGCCCTTGATCTACAGAGGAAGGTGCTGGAACGAGCTCTTGAAAGAAAGTCTGTCAAGAAGCAGGTGAAAGATCCAGAAGAAGCAGAAGGCAAATTGGGTCTGTCTCTCAAATCTATTCTGGTTTCACATGCATTGAAGCCTGTTATTGTTTCAAAATGCCATCTACTTGATTCTGTAATGAAAACTTCTAAGAAATCCTCTTGTGGCTTTCAGTGTGTGGTTCTTCCATTTTCTTGCAGAGCTTGATCTGATATGTGCACGACTTTCTCTTGTTTTGCAGCATCAGGCACTGGAACAGGCCATGAAATTGTGGTAGGTTCTGACTACTCTCCTGCCCAGATTGTTGATTGGAATTGTATACTGAAACAAAACAATTTGCATTCTCATGGAACAAGTCTTGAGAGCAGTCCAGAAGGTTGATGTCACTCTCTTGTGTCAATGATTTGTGCTATGTTGATTTGTAGCATGAGTGAGTTGACAAATTTAGCTGCTAGCATTTTCTTTTCTTTTCATATCCTCAAATGTGAGCAGAAGAGAGTACCAAGACAATGACAACTCACTCTCCCAAGAATCTGAAGTTGATTGTTTGGCTCTATTCCTAGTTCCAAGGCTTCAACTGGGAAAGCTGGAGAAGAGACTGGTGGTTGGAACTTTCACCAAAGGCAGCAGATCTTTCTCAGTGCGGTATTACTACTATATGGTTACCTCCTCCTACACACTCAGTTGCCCCTCAAGGTATACCAACACACTGCTCTACTCTATATTGTGCATGTCGTCATCTGTTTGGAAACTTCCAGCAACTTATAGTGAAGCTGTCATGGCCAATTTCATCAATTACCCTTCCAAGGGGTACTTACTCATTTGAGTTTCATGGTGTCGTTGAAACTGGATAGCACAGACAAACCATGCAATCCAATATCTCAAATTACATGAGGAGGATCCATGCAGGGTACATGCCTGGGGACTTATACAACATGAACTCAGCATATGGCACAGAAGATGAGTTGAAGCAATGTATAGCAGAAATGCACAACCACAATATTCTGGTATGTTCGACCCATAGTAGATAGTACACATCTCTCTTGGGGTTGTTCAATTTGCTAACGTTTCAGTGAGGAAAGTTCAAATGTTTGGATTACACTAGTTTCCCTCTGTTAGGAATACCGTTCTCCCAAAAATCATAGCTGCATTGCACCTTGTACAATAGGCTGAGAAGTTATAGGATGGATACCATGCAATAGCAAAAGCTGGAGAGAGGGAGCTTTTATACACCCCAGCCTGATTTTTGAGATGACCAGTTGTGATGGTGCAGGTTCTTGGGGATGTGGTTCTGAATCATCGCTGTGCTCAGAAGCAGGTGATGGCTGCTGTTTTGACTGCCTACTGATTTCATATGTACTTTATATGGGATTATCTTATGCTAGTTGTCATGACACTACTCTATGCTGCACTGCTTGAAATAGTTTCTTCAAAGAGTATGATGGGATGAGAGCTTTGTATGGATAAATTTTGATTCACCTCCACCCTGTTGCTGTATTGGTTGGAATGCATAGAGCTGAATAGTTGAGACTGAATGCTAGAGATCAGTACCTGTGGTGGTGTGTGCTGGATGAAAAATTGTAGGGCCCAAATGGTGTTTGGAATGTGTTTGGAGGTAAACTTGATTGGGGCCCAGAGGCAATTGTGAGAGATGACCCTAACTTCCAAGGTCATGGAAATCCTTCTAGTGGTAATGTTTCCTTTCCTGGTGTAGTAGTACCATGGAAATACTATGTTCCTCGGAGCATTTTGACATGAGTAGTTCGTCAAGTCAGCCATAAAGTTTTTGCAAAGGTTGAGACTCCTCTGGATTTTATGCAGCTTGCTGATGATCTGATGGCAAGTGTGCATAAAAACTGTTAAGGAAGGTCAAAATTCTCAACATGGGCTAGCATGCCTTCAGCATCTGCTGACTGTGAATAGCCTTCACACAAACTAATATATTGTAGAGATCTTGGGGTTTTATGTCTCTTTTGCAGGGGATTTTTTTCATGCAGCACCAAATATTGATCATTCCCAGGCATTTGTGAGGAAGGACATCAAGGAGTGGATGAAATGGTTGCGGCATGATTTTCAGTTTGATGGCTGGCGACTAGACTTTGTCAGGTCTACTGCTAATTTGTCCTAGAAAATGACTGGTGACTATGATGCCACTGTGCGAGTTTTCTCAGGTCAAATTTGAGTTAGGACCATTCTTGCCTCCAGTCTGTCTTGCCTGCGATTCGTTGATGCAATTCAAAATGCTCTGGAACAGGGGATTCTGGGGTGGTTATGTAAAGGAATACATTGAGACCACCAAACCAGCATTTGCAATTGGTGAATACTGGGACAGTCTGGCTTATGAGGGTGGACAAGTATGCTACAATCAAGGTTCATACTTCCATCATATCCTTGAAGAACTGAAGTGAGACTTGGGTACATTTTGAAGTGTTGGATGATTCTAGACTTCTGTTATGTGGCATGTATTAAGCCACAGTGCCCACCCTTGAGGGTTGAATCACTCAGCATGTCTTGCATACAGATTCTCACAGACAGCGCATTATCAACTGGATCAATGCTGCTGGTGGGACATCATCGGCATTTGATGTGACAACCAAGGTAATGAAAAATTACTCATGAGACACCCTGCTAGGTGATGGTCTTCTTTTGAAACAATGCTGTCAAAGGGTGTCAATATTGGCACCATATTTCTTATTACATTCCAAAGTAAAAAGCTTGTTGGGATTTGGGGTTCCTTTTTTGCAGGGCATACTACATTCTGCTCTACATGGTGAGTTTTGGAGGCTTATAGACCCTCAAGGCAAACCACCTGGGGTCATGGGATGGTGGCCTTCACGAGCAGTCACCTTTCTTGAGAATCATGACACTGGATCCACACAGGTGCCCTTTGTGGATGGTACTAGCTATGCCAGGTCTTTCTTACAATGGAAGAGATATGTTGGAAAGTAGCCTTCTTGTTTTTGAATGAATGTTTCTCAAATTCATCACAGATATATGAACATATTCTGACTCCAACATAACTTTCAAAGAGACTGTTGCCCCCAAAAGCTGTGGCAAGTGCAGGCTCTCACGTTCAGTGCAATTTCCAAAGGAAAGTCATGCTTCAATGTTGGTCCACAAAATTTGAAGAGACACAGAAAGAAAAATGTAGAAATTAATGTCCTGTAATGACATGCTGAGGATTGATAATAAAACTGGTCATGACACTCTGATTTGACTTGTTGCTATTCCAGGGACATTGGCCCTTCCCCCGTGACAAGATTATGATGGGATACGCATATATCCTTACTCACCCAGGCACGGTAAGTTTCCAGGTTTGGACCTCATGTGATACCCATGTGGTTTTATTGGTGGGTTGGGAGCACAGGTTTCTGCTTTATTTCTTCACAGATGTGTTAACAATGCTCTCATGAGAGAAATCTGTATTTTCTTTCCTGACATTGTTCTTTGCTGCAACAGCCTGTGATTTTCTATGATCATTTCTACGACTTTGGTCTACGGGACCAAATTGCAGAGCTGATTGCAGTGAGAACTCGTACTGGTGTCCACTGCCGGAGCACGGTCAAGATCTTCCAAGCCAATTTTGAAGGCTATGTTGCCCAGGTTGGGGAAGACCTAGTCATGAAAATAGGGCACCTGGATTGGAACCCATCCAAACAAAACAACCTCACAGGTAGCTGGGAGCGATGTGTTGACAGAGATGGCTATCAGTTATGGGAAAGGAAATAAGCAACATATTGCCAGTCTCATACTTGGAATCTGTACAAGAAATCAGCCATATTTACAGCACAAGACTACAATGGAGACATGGCTTTGTGTGTTCCATTGAGTTAGAGGTGGATGTTTTGGTGTGTAACTGTGATCTAAATTAGCATCATTGGAACATTTTCAGTGAGTACAAACTGATACTGAATTTAAGGGCAGACTGCTGTGGAGATGGGAAAGTGTTGGCCAGGCAACTTTGCCATTTGAAGTGGTGATTATCACATTCTGGCTGGGCTTACTGAGTGATAAGATGGCTCCTCCTTTCACTTTCCTCATGTAACATTGATTTTCTGTGCATCAGTTGAAGTCCTTCTGTGCTTTCAGTGTACAGGCAAAAGAGTCAGTCAGCAAGCTGTCAAGTGTGCAGTTAACACTTACCTTCTTGCAAGTTGACATTGACATGATTTTCCCAACACCCTCAAATGGCCAAAATTCATCAAGGGACCAAGATTCCCCTAATGCTTGTAACAATTGGTCAAAGTTGCTACAAATTGTGCATTCCCCTTGATAAGTTCCACTATTCTGCTGTCCTTTGTACAAGAAATCTTTAACAAAGATCTCCATCCTGTCACTTGGCAAGTCTTTGCTGCCTGTCCATGTGTACATTGTGGTATTCCATGCAAGGAATTGCCCAAAACTGGAAGGACCTGCCAATTCTCAATGCCATCTAGTCATATGGGATTTGGTGTGGAACTGGAATTCGTAACATCAAAGAGCTTATGCGATTGAAGGACAGGGATGCGGCACAACAGAACCTGAAATCACCTACGGAAGTGGTAGGGGTTCTCTGAAGCTATGGTTCCCCAACCTTTTGGGAAGTTTGGTTAATGTAGTTTAAGTCCCAAAAGTGATCATTGATCCTTGTGTCATTAGGCCTAGATATAAATTCACAATTTATAATTTGGACATTAGTTCTGTTTTGAAACATGGGTTGGGGGATCTGGAGGTGGATGCCCTTGCAAACCAAAATCCCTGTGAGTCTGAGTGTGAAAATAACTCACAACAGGAGAGTATGGCAAGCAGTATATAGGAGCCAGGGAAAAAGATGCAGCCTTAGGACATGGCTATGTGTACACAGCATAGGTATGGTACTTTATTTTTTGGGAAGCCAAAATCACAAAAAGCACTATGGAACTTTCAACTGAGCACATTTGTGTATTGACCAAGAGGAACTCCTCAAATTTGTCCACAACATTGCCATTAGACATCTCTTTGAGGACCAGGGACAGGACTCCCTGTCTAGAAAGTGGTCTTTCTTCTGAATGCTTTATCCTGTCAAAATGTGTTAATCTCAGGTTCTCAAGCTTGTTGGGATGGTTGTGTGTTCTTTCTAGCTTTACAGGCATTACACTGGTTTTTCTGCAAGACCAATTGATTGATGGGATTTGACATTTGTGGAGAGCACCAAAGTCATGTTGAACTTGCAAATTGACAGGCCAAAGAGACCTTGCAGCAAAGTTGCCTGGTTTGATGACTTCATAATTACCTTCTTGCAAGTTTATGTACGACTCTGCTTTTTAGAATGCTGAAGGAGACTGCTGCACAAAAAAGCTTCTTCACACTCGGAGTTCTCCTATCTACATTGCAACTACACCTAGCTGTCTCAGATTTGGGCATGGGAATAGGAGCTTATGGGACTGAAGGAAGGAGTATAAGAAATAAACTTGGTTCATTGTGGACCAGCTCATGCATTGCTACAAAGAGACCATACATGTCTAAGTGAAATAGCAGAAACCATAGGATGGAAAGGATTCCAATTTATCACATACCATTTTCCATTTTTTTAAATACATCTTTTCAGCGTTGTGCTACCAGTTGGAGGAGGAAGACTTGATATTAAGGCTGAATTGGAATCAGATGATCAGGCAAAGCTACCACAAAAGATGGAAAAGAAACATGATACACAAACCACCAAGCCACCCTAAACTCCAGAACCCTTGTGTGAGAAGAGGCCAATAAAGAAAAAGTACTTCATAAACCATCTGGAAACAGGAAGAATTACCATGATCTTTTGGAGCTAACAATCAATGGATACCCCACAAGTAAAGCATGGTTCTCAAAAGTTTCTGACCATTTGAGATAATTTAAGAAGAATATCCATGTCTGCTTGAAATCTCTGCAACTGTGACTTAGCATTACTGATCTTGTCAAGATGAACTTGTAGCTGAAGATCTTCATATTTTCTTATACATTCTTGGCGATATTTATCAAGTTCCAACCCATACTCATTTGCAAAAATATACATTATGCCGGAAGAAATAACTGAGAAGTTAGGCCGTTTGTCTGGATCTGCATCCCCACACCTCTCCAATAACTTTTTCAAATCTTTGCTCACGTATGCAGGCAACTCAGGTCTCTGTCCTGAAAGAACCGGTTCATAAACGGACAACAGTTCACCTTCAAAGGGAAAACGTCCAGTGAGTATTTCATAACATACCATCGCGAAGCTGTAAACATCCCCCTCCCGTGTCCAACCTCGTTTATCTACTGATCCTGGCAACACTTCTGGTGCCCTCCAAAATCCTGTGCCCATTGCATCCTCTGACCTCTCATAGTCCCCAATCTTAATGCTGAGATTGCACCATTCAAAAGCTGTTACTAGACCTTCCTCTTCAGATTTCATCCAGTCTTTCTTTGGAACAACTAGGATGTTTGCGGCTTTGAGGTCTCTGTGCAATATTCCATTGTTGTGTAGGGCCAAAACCCCTAATGAAATTGAATACATTAGAAGCAACGAGCTGCCGTACGGAAATGGCATCTTTGCGTCCGTGATGCGCATCCGATGATCAATGACATTTCGGAGATCACCCGCCATTCGCTCCATGACTATAAAGACACCGTTTTCATCCTCGGAGACACCAAGCACTTTGCAAAGATATTGTGACTCTGCATCAGTCAATCGTAATCTCATCAGGTTTAGCAGCTGCCTCTTCAATCGCAAGGCATCGTACGATTTAAACCTCTTAACGATCACTGGAGTAGCATCAGGCTTCTTCCACACAGCCAAAAACACAGACCCCTGGTCCCCTTCTGCAATCATCTCTCCTATTTCAAGCTCAGACGGATCTATTACCCAATCTTTAAGATCCCTGTCCTCCTCAAACGTGTCCTCCACACTTTGTTGCATATCCAACGGAATAACCTCCGCCCAAAACTGCTCGGGTGCCGACCCGTAGTACGTCTGTTCTGGAGTCATGTTCACCGAATTGGTCATTCCTTGAATTTGCACGACTTCTTGGTTTTGCTCCGACATCTGCGCAGTTGAGTTTGGAAGGAGACGGGATGATCAGGGGAAACGTATTACTATCATAGGAAGACTTTCAGCCGGCTTTGAGAGACGGTTCGCGGTGCACTACTAAGTCTTACTAATGGGGAAATCTGAACAGAAGCCTTAGAAAACCATTGAAATCGCGTGAAAGAAAGGAGTACAGAATATGTGTGAAGCAAAGAAAAGACAACAGTTGGAAGCTGAGAAACTGAGAAAGATAACGAAACCTTGAAAGGAGATAAGGTCTACCAGCAGAGAGGGGGCAATTCACCCACTCACGGTAGTCAACGGGGCGTTGATAGAGAAGCTGTCGACGTCCCAGGAGAGGACCGGAGGCGTGAAGGAGACAGTAGTGAAAATCCTAAAAGATGCTTGGAGAAAGGACAAAGCAAGGGCCTGCGCGCTGCCTTGTTCATCGCTGGCTAGTCGCGTTAGAATGATCGCCGAGCAACTGGAGGTGAGGTATTGCTCCTATAACATTTGTTGACAGTTGGAACACTCAAAGCAATAAAAATAACCAATGCGAAGAGCAGCGACCGTGAAGGAGTAGCCCGCCGAGAAGTGCACGAAAGAACCCCGAAAAGTGACCAATCGCGAGCTCACTTAGTTAGAAGAGTTGAAAACAAGGAACATAAATTAATACGTATTTCATTGTTTCATTTTAATGAGCAGAAACAAGCTCTAAGGTTATACAATTCTAAGGTTTATCAATCTATATTTCGAGGTTATATTTTTTGTTTGGATGTGTAACCTTCCAAATCCTGAGCCCTTGCTTTGCTTTCAGTATCCCCAGAAAGCCTTCAATGAGAGGATGCACAATTTGTAGTTTTTGCACTTATCCAGGAGCAAAAGTTATATTTTAAAGTGGTTATTATCTCTAGAAAGTAATTTAATATTTGAACATTGTTATTTCACAATTAATTTAGCAAGATTCCTTATGAACATTGAAGCTAAGCACTTTTGACGTCAATTGTAAGGGGGATGGGTCACCTTACAAGAGGTTTAATGTACTTGGTCCACTAGTCCTAATGGTAATCCCTTCATAGATTTCAGTCTTTTTGTTACCAGCAAAAATTTGCCAAAGTAAAAATGAATATTTCACAAATGAAGTTATTTTTAAGGTTTCAATTATTAGTAGTCAGGAAAAAAAAAGGAAAATTTGCCAGATTGCTATATTTACTTCCTGTAAGTAGCCAGATATATAGAATGATGATTAAAATTTGTGGTTTGTAGCCAAATTTGACTAAATCTTCCTGGGATGACTGTCATTCTCTTGAAACATGTATGCTATTGGACCTAACAGCAACAAATGAAATATGATCACATCAAAATTCTAGAGCTTTTCTAAGTACATTAATGAAATGTGCCTGTGTATCAGGATTTGAATTAGTGTAGGCAGGCGGGTGTCCGAACACTTAAGGTATGGTTTCATGCTGTTTTTGCACAGGGGCCCCATTGTTTATGGTATCCAAAGAGTAGATGGAGCCCTCCTTTTGGTGCATCTGTCGCACTAAAAATCAACAAAAAAAAGATTAGAGGTGAGAAAATTATGACCCTCCTAAGTAAGGGGGAAAAACAGACTAGAGGTGAGAAAGTTACTGCCCCGCCTCCCTCCCCCCCCAGTAAGGGGAGTTGTTTTTACAGAAAATTCTCGATCAAACTGCTCATGAGTCATAGCTGATTTCTGAGCCCCTCAAAAAAATCTTAAATATTATTCTGTTGCCTTTAGAGTTACAAAATGATTTGTAAAGGTTAAGATGACGATTTCAAAGAGGTTTAAATTGCTCAATTTGAACCAAAAAAAACGAGAAAGTTATCTTGATATGATGAAGTAGGAGGGGTCAAAATGAAGAAAAATGAAAAAAAAAGCATTTTGCAATTGAAAAAACATATTTTCTTGACTGCTCTTTTTTGGCTGCTCCTTTGGCTTTGCATTTCAAAGATGATTTGTACACCTGGAGAAGGCACTCCTATAACATTTTAAATCACTCAAAATGGAGAAGAATTGAGAAAGATCTGCCAAACTGTTCGGTGATAGGCGTATCTACCCTAGTCAACCTTGTTCATAAAATCTGATGGATTTGTGATTTTGTGGGCACTAGTTTGGTCAACATGCATGCCAGACATGGCAGCATTTGAGGATGTGCAGAAAGTTTCTTACAGCATGGGCACACATGATGGAGTCTCTTGGCCTGCCGTTCATGGGCTTGCTGAGGAAGCTCTTGCACTCATTTTGAACTGCTGATTCAAGAGTGTAAGGACTTGTGGAATTGGGCCACCTCTGAGCCATTTGTAACTAAGCTTTTACAGTAACGGTGCACACAAATGCCTGACTACCTTGCTACCGGGACTTTGCAAAGTGTTGTTCAAACGTCAAGGGTCAAAAACTGTGAAATAGCTTCTTGGCATCCTTCAGGTGTGGTTTGTTTGATGTGTTTGGTCTGTATCAGAGTTAAGAATCAAGATAGTCACCTCCTAAACCTTAGATACAAGTAATGCACTAGGTGCTTGGCATGCTACAAGGAAAACAACACAGTTGATATTGAGACAACAGACTCACCTACACTTGTTAGTAGGTGCACCTAGGGCATGGGGGATAAGAGCCACATTGGCAAACAAACAGAAAAAGAATGATGTGAAGTTTTAAAACCAGAAATGACAAAACATCTCTTGACCCATATGGCTACTAACTCTTTTCAGAAGTGGACAGTTTTCACCTATTATAATGGGGGCAACATGGAAAATAACATTTCCAGGAAAGTTCCAGAATCTGTAACAATCATGCAACAGGAACGTCATCTCCATCATGTATTGATGAGTAACTTCCTGAATCTCTCTAATATTCTGAGTTTGCGTCACTACTTTCCTGACTATCTTTACTTTCTTCCAATGAAACCTGTGAAGGAAGAGGAGGGTTAAATATTCTGAATGTTTCTGTAAAAGTTCCAGATGTGTCTTCCTTTGTAGACTCCCTGACAGATGTGATTGTGTGCATCTCTGCTTGACACAAATTCAAAAGTTGATAGTGTATTGCAGAGACTATCTCTGAAAAGTTGGGCCGTTTGTGTGGATCCCATGCCAACATCTCTGCAGTAGTTCTCTCACATCTCTGCTAACATATGGAGGGAGGTATGGTCGATTCCCTGATAAAGCTTGGGGGTGACCTTCAAAGGGCATTTGTCCAGTGAGTATCTCATAACATAGCATTGCAAAGGCATACACATCTAACTTCTGTTTAATGTCTTTTCTGATACTATTTCTAATCCCTATCAGCTCAAACAGTGGCAAAAAAAAAATAGTGCTAATTAAACCCTTTGAATGGTGCATGTTCTGCATAAGGCTGGGCAATCCTATGACTATATTCAAGTCTGCAATGCCATGAATTTGCATTGACTCTTTGCAGAGAACGTTGATGGACTTTAAATCTCCGTGCACCATTCCATGTCTATGGAGAGCACGAACCCCTAATGCAATGAAGAGCATCAAACCCAGAGCGCATTTGTGGGAAAATGGCATCTGCTCATCACTCAAATTCCTCATTCGAACATCAATGAGCGTTCGTAGATCACAGCCCAAAGGCTCCAGGATTACATAGCGATGAAGGTCTTTTGTGATGCAGAAACCCAACACTCTGCGGACATACGCTAAATCTCGTTCACCAGACAATCCCAATGAGATCATCTTTTGCATCTGCCTCCGCCAGATACGCAAATGACGGATGCTGACATGAGACACCTTCAACACCTTCAACACCTTAACAACCACTTTCATGCAGTAAGGCTTCCAAACACCCCAATACATATGTGCTTCTCCCCCTACTGCGAATCGCTTTCCAATTTCAATCTCAGATAGGTCTAATGAACTAAGCGTAGATGGATCTATTAGGCTAATAGATCTATTCTCATCAGGTAAATACTCCATCTCCCACCAGAGATGCTCGGGTACTTCCCCATAGAATGTCGACTCTGTACCCGTGTCGTCTGAGCTAAACCGTCTGAGCACCAACTTTTGCTCCTGCTCCTATTGTAGGACGACAGTGCAGAAGAGGGGATGAAGGATCTAGATGAGAGGAGATGTCTCCTCTGTCTACAGATATGATATCCGTCGACAGCCCGCTATCCATCGCGGCTTGTGCTAGATGATGTAGCTCCTAGAAATGGGTTGGTGGCACACTTTGAAAACCAAGTAAGAATTCTAATTATAACACTCAAACCGCGACCGCGAGAAAAGAGCGGTGGAATGTACAAAAGAAAGCAATACAAACCACAAAAGAGAAGATAAATGAATACAGACAGACAGACAGACAAACCCTGAAATGAGAAAACTTCCACATGCACAAAAGGGGTTAGCTCTGTAACTTATCAAATCAACAACTTCCTCGCTCAATACACAGCATAACAAACATGAAAAGCAAGATAGAGAATGGGCAAAGAGCACCCCTAGGATCTTCAATCTCCCTTGAACGGAAGAAACTTGATCTAAACAGATCAAGAAATAATTGAATTTATGCATATATATCGTAACAAGTTCATTTTGCACTTGAGTCATCTAACTAGGTATGTCATTTTTGAGATCCCATAAAAATATCAGTTTGCACTAAACTCAATTATGCCACGTGTAGTCTACACCCATTATTTACCTACACATGAAGATATGTACCGGGATTTTTTTTTTTCAATTTTGTGATGTATCCAAACTAGTGATCATCCACAAGAAGATTAATTTGGCTATTCATTACGTTCGAAAGTAGAAATTTTTAAGAATGCTTTTTTATTTTTGGCTACCTATTGGAACATGTTGTAGAAATCTGGGAATTTATTTTTTTTAAATCAAAAACTAATTAATTAGGGCCTTTTTTTCACAAAACTCATTGGTGTCTAATGTCAAAATCATATTTTTCAGGTCTAAAAAATGAAAAAGTTTGTCATCCAAAAAAAATACTGACCATATATTTGGTATTAGATTCAAACTGGTGGAATAGGTCTTTTATCTTCTGTATATTCATATTTGAGTTGGGTGGATTTTTTTTTGTGATACATCCTTGTTTGATGGGGGAAAAAATTCCAGACTAATTTAACACCTGATTTGAAAAAAATTTCCAGATTTGTTTGAATAGCTAGTCATATATATAGAATGATATGCTTGAGTTGTTATGGATGATTGCCTTTTAATCTACATCACAAAATTGAAAAAAGACATTGGTGAACAATAATGTTGTTACTTCAAAAAAGTTCCATTTGGCTAAATCCAGGGCATTAGAAATGAAACATCCATTGGGTGAGGCAATAGCCTAGTCTCCTCCCCATGCATTTTGTGAAGTCACCCACCCTAGAGCTTTATCCATAGTAAAACATGAGGTAAAAATTATCATGAACCTAAACAGGCCTAGATTCCTAAGAAGTGGGGTTCACACACCAACTCCTTAAGAGTGGGATGGAAATCATACCTATGTAATTTCCCTCCCACTCTTGAAGTGCAAGTGTAAGATCCCTGTTCTTTTCTAGGAGGGATACTCATGAATGTAAGGTGGTCTCCAAAATTACTAGATAATATCCTTGAGTGCCTTACTTACCCTTGAAGGTGCTGGTTTACCCACGCCCTTAGTTCACAATGTAATGTGCATGGATTTTTCTTTTCAGATATTCTTCTATGAACATCTATTGTACTATGGTAAGATATAGTGACTTGTATTAAATAGTTTCGGGGACTTCAAAAGTTCAAATTTTTTCCTTTCGTGAAGGGCATCTTTGATTGACCCTCAAAATAAATAAATAAATCAAGCTTTGGAAAATCCCAAAAGCTTTACCTCCCTTTCTTTAGTTGATATGCTTCATGCAACTAGTGGAGGGTTCGGTTCTTAGTCATTCCCTTTCCCTCTGGTGGCCTCCCTTGTTTGGCTGTTTGCTTGCTTGGACTTGGTCCTTGCCCCTAGTTTCTTTTTCTCTCCCTTTTTTTGGGTGCTTTCTTTTTATAAAGTTTGGGAGGGTTTCATCCAAATAGATATATTATAATCTCCCCTGCTTACAAGAGGATATGCAATAAAATGAGAAAGTATTGCAATTGCATTGCGCTCTTGAATATGCAAAGAACACTTTTGATGAGAAATGTTGGACATATCAGTAGCTACTTTAACGTGTGGAAATCAAATTGCTTCTCAATTGCCTCTCCCTTCAAACCTCCCCCAAAGGAGAAACTCACATCCCAGACCAACCCTCTAAAAGGAAAAAAAGCTGGTCCCATTGAAGTGACTATTGGCTCATCTCACTGACTGTCAAAAATTTATATTTGTCCCTCTGTTTTTTACCAGTTTCCATGTAGGCCAGGGTAAACTGGCTGGTCATAGTACACTTGAAAACACACAGGAACTTTATGATCTGACCAAACCTTGGTTGGCTTTGGAGTTCAAAGATGAGTTGTAAAGGAGCTCTGGTGCACCTAGTGCGTTTTAGATCATTGGATTTGGACTAGAGATGCAAAGGATATGGCCTCTTGAAGTTCTTCATCTCATTGTCCAAAAAAAAGTCACCTAACATTTTTTCTATCTATGTTCAAGCAATGGAAATTTTATCAACATACATCCTTGCACTAACATGTGTTACAAATCCACCCTCTCACCAAACAATCTCATGCTCAAACTAATCATGTTCGTTGAAAAAACTAAACACCTTTATTCAAAGGTCGGAATCAAAACCCTAAAAATTGACAAAATAGTGTTTGGTTATCAAACCCTAAATTAGTCAATGTTCTCCCATGCAACACCAACCTAGAAACCCCTTACCCCCTCCTCTTTCCGTCTCCTTTTCGCATGTCAGATTCCCATGAACGCATTTCTCGTCACCAACCTGGCTTCTCCTCCCCTTTTCATCTCCTCTCTATGCATGGGTCAAGTTCTTTCCAACTCAATTCCCACTCCCCCTTATCTGTCTTCTCTACGCGTGGGTCAAGTTCTGTCGCAACCCCACTTTGGCCAAGTGTGGGGGTGAAGCCCAACACTTGGAAAAGTTGGAGGTTTGGAGTCCTCTGGGACTCCCGAATGTTCAGAGCTCGACAGCAAGGCCCAAAACACCTCGCATTGAGGTGTTCTTGGTGTCATTGAAAAGGTCTTGAAACGTAAATATCGAAAATGGCCTCGCATTGGCCATTTGGACATCTGCAACCCAAGTTATGGGCAAAAGAAGGGCCGGGAGTCAAACTGACAGTTTGACTCTCGACCATTAAAAGTCGGGAATCGACCTCTTCCCAACGTCACCTTGAAGAGTGCAACATGGTGTTGGAAAGCTCTCGACGAGAGCTACAACTTTGATTCAGGACTCGTCCCAATCCGAGCTTGGGGCGAGGAGTTATGGCCATTCAAAGTTCTGGGAGTCCAGTCGGAACACTTTCGGGACTCCATTTCGGGAGTCCCAACAAAATGTGCCATTCGGATGTAGCCTCCGTGGTGAGACGCAGAGAATACTATATGGGGGAAGGTGGTGGCTTCCCCCCGAGTCCGGGCTGTGGTGTGTCTTGTGTGTCCAAGTGCCCGTGGCAAGTCCCAACACCCAAGGGTGTCCTAAATGCTAAACTAACCTCTTGTGGTTGGTTTTTGGATGCAGATTCACACGAGTTAAACTAGTCCCTCTTCCTAGTCTAATCCCTGGGCTCCCAATTCGACCCTCTACCCCTTTTTAGAGTTGGAAGCCGAGAGCGTGCCGCTAAGTCACAATTTCCGCAACTTGACTTTGTGAAACCCTCAAGTGGGTTTCGCCCCGTGACTTAGGAGCACGTCAAGTTCCCCCTAACTTGAATCCCCTCTTTGATTTCTCTTTAGTGCATGAACGTCTTGTAGGTATGGCGATTCCTAGCATGAAGTTCTAGCGTGCGACTATCTTGCAAGTATGGCAATTCCGACTGTCTTGCAAATATGGCAATTCCCAACATGTAGTTCAAAGATTGAAAGGAACTCGAAGCTCCCTAGTTTGAACTTTTTACTCCAATTTTACTTCAAGCAAAAGGAATGCACACTTTGATGCAAACCTTGGGAATGGGATATGGTTCTTACATTTCAATGTCCCTTTGCCAATTAGGAGATGAGTGAGGTGGAGCAAAATGAAAGCACATTGTAGAAGCAAATAACTTTAGCAGATCTTTTGCATTTGTAATCATGAAATTGTTCCACCTCTTCAATGTTGTGTTTTTTCATAAGTAGTTTAGCAGTGGTTGATCTTCATTCTTGCTTGCTACAAGTTTGGTTTTTCACATTTGTTTTGTTCACCCTTAGTGCACCACTTGAAGTAGGTTTTTTTACATCTTCCAAATTAGTTAAATTTTAGCTTGGCCTTCATTGATATTAGTTGAAGTGCTACTCCTCAATTCATAATTCATCTTCATTAGCTGAAAAAACCTACTCTTTTTTGTAGTGTACTTTACATTTGGGTTGAAAGTGAAGATAGATGTAATGCAAAAGATACATCTTTGTAATGGGGATTGTTGTGATGATTTGGATTGTACATAATAAAAGTGGTCTAGCTTTCAAATAAGTGACTAGAATGACTTCCATGAATGTATAGCTAAGTTCTTTTACTATTGAATCAAACTGTTGTGGATGTCAATGGTGTTACGTTGATTATTTCAATGTAAAAAAATGCATGTAAATTTGAATGACATTTCAAAATGATTAAAGATCCTTCAATCTTGACATCACCAAAAAATGCATAGTTGTTGATCCAGTCTAGTAATGTTTGCAATAAAAAATTTGTAAGGGGTGAAAATCCTTTAAGGTGTACCACACAAGACAAAAAGGGCCTAATCATTATTACAACCCTTTTTTACCCTATATTTTGATCCCCATAAAAAATGAATCAAAAGTTGTCAAAAAGTTTAGAATGATTATATTTTGGACCATTACAATTCTACATTCCATCATAATCATCCATAAATGTGTATTTACATGGTAAAAAGGGACTAAGTAAAAAAAATAGAAAAATGTAACATTGAGACAAGATTTTGGTATACTTAAAAAAAATGGACCTGAAGACAATCATTTTTATATGGAGAATTGCGTTAAGCTTTGGATCACATTTGGAGTTACAAGATCATTGGAGGTCTTTCAATCTTAACATCACCAAAAGCATCATTCATCATCAGCAATAACTATTACTCCTCCTAGTTGTTCCACCCCACTAATAGCTATTCCTCCTCCTCATTGTTCCACCCCAACACCAATTGCTCCTCTTGGCTTCTTATTCATCTTCAATTACACTTGTTTTTTTAAAACTATTCCACCCCAACAATAGTTGTTTCTCCTCCCAATTATTCCATTTTCATAGTTGTTATTCCTTTTAAAAACTATTCCATCCCATCATTAGCTACTTTTCTTGACATCATATTCATCTTCAATTACAAATGTTTCGCCTTTTAACTATTACACCTTAGTAGCTCAATTGTTTATTAATGGTTGTTACAAGGATGTTGTAACTTCCCTTTTGGCTTGCATTCGAACCAAAGCTCATTAATAAGCCTATTTATACACGTGTTATTTCACCAAGATTCACACCCTTGTATCCAAGAGGGTGGGCTCGAAAACCTACCTTGACATTGTAATGAAATTTGTTTCATACTTCTCTAATTGTTGAAGATGACCAAGCTACATTGAAATTGGGCCATTGTTGTTTTGTAAGTTCTCTTTCAACTAGTCTTTCAATTGCAATTGACATATAAATGTTTTTCTTGCTTGTTTTTCTTGTCTTTCTTTCCTTCTTTTTTTTCTAATGGGTGAAAGCATGATAAAGTATACAAAAAAAGTTGCCAAAAAAATATCAAATTAAAAAAGAAGTAGTTTTCACAAAAACACAAGAAAATATATTCAAATTTTACTTCAATTTCATTTTGAAACTATTGAGCCCTTAATTGGGTTATTGAGGTTTATTGTAAATCAACTACAAAATTTCAAGAACTTTGGAATAATAAAAGTAAGGAATAAATAGGTTGGAAATCAACTAGTCAATATGGTGTTCAAACCTACTTTTATAATGTAAAATTTAAAACTTAATGCATAATAATGAAAAAATATCTTGCTATTTATCATTCAATTAAAAATATTAAGTGTATAATAATTTTGTGATGTGTTTTGGTCCTACTTTTTATTCACTTGACAAGTAGACTAGCAAATACTTTTAGTTATACACTTTATCGTGTTTTCACCTTGATCTGCTTTACTACTTCCCTATCCATTGCCTTTCGTCACATAATCTTCAAATATTATTTTAAAGTTACAACATGGCTTTGAAAATAATCCACTAATGGTTCTCTTCCATTGGTTTTTTATGTAAGCAAATGTGGCATTGGCATCAAATTATGACACCCTTGTGCTAATGCCACTTGAATTGAATTTTCAAGATTTTTGAACTATGTAGTTTCATCCAATGAAAGTTGTGCCAAATTTTCAACCATGTTCTTTAACTCTATATTATAGATGCATGGTTAATGATTATAAAAATTTTATGCATGTTCACATAATACCTAGGTTGATTTTCAAATAAACTAACACTTGGAACTTTTGTTGTTGAACCTATGTTGATGAACTTTTGTACAACTATATGTTTTGTCTAATCTTGTTCACCATCCTCCTACTCTAATTCTTCTTCTTCCCTGGCCTAATTTTGCAATGTGTACAAAATACTAAGGCTAGTTCTTGAATCCATGGCCCTAAGGTTAAATGGCCAAATCCCTATACCTTTGAACCTTGACATGATTTTTTTTTAATAAGTGCTAGGTCTAATACTTTGTTTACCCACCCTACCAATGTTATCTTATATGGTTATGTGTAATTCTCCCTACCCATTGTTCACTACTAGAAATTTTGGGTTTTGCAACTATCGCATGCAACTAAAATTCAGTTGCATGCGACACATGCAACTACAAATTTGTGTAGTTACATAAGACAAGTTGTATGCGACATTACGTATGTAACATGTATATACGATGTTAGTATACATGTTCATACATACATACTAATCCAATGTAGTTGCACCTTATGTGCAACTTTCCTTGCAACTACATACAACTAATCAAAATATGACACATGTTTAAAAATTAGACAACTAGCTTGTGGACACATGTCATTATTTTATTTTTT
>Ga0116231_10001996_pt1 | contig 42599 bp, 31 predicted proteins | sample S1TSphgellanicum_2_FD_89695 | JGI IMG/M metagenome (GOLD analysis project Ga0116231, IMG submission 89695) | Host-associated microbial communities from peat moss isolated from Minnesota, USA - S1T2_Fd - Sphagnum magellanicum MG | ecosystem: Host-associated > Plants > Peat moss > Unclassified... | reverse complement strand
TAAAGCTGTCTACTGGCTTTATCTCAATGCTGATTTTGACCTGTTAGCAGAATAGTGGGATATTATTTGTCATGCTTATATCCTTTAGAGTGTAACTGCAGGTCAGGGTCAGAAATAGGCTAATGATTCAGTCAGCAAACACCTCTGTTACTTTGAAATGTAATATAGAAGTATTGCAAATGATGTTGTGCATGTTGGCAGACACCCTTTCACATGCTCTTCTGGACTGTGATAGTTGTGAAGGATTGACTGTGGTCATGTGCCATGCTCTTATGTGCTTTAGATTGTAACTGCAGGTCAGGGTCAGAAACAGGCTGACGAGTCAGTCAGCAAACACCTCTGTTAGCTTGAAATGTAATATAGAAGTATTGTGAATCATGTTGTGCATGTTGGCAGACACCCTTTCATGTGCAATTCTTGACCATGATAGTTGTGAAGGATTGACTATGGTCATGTTTTGTAATGTAGTGTTGAAATGGCACAATCTTGTAAAATGAAAAACTTCTGTTATAAGTTTGCAGATTAGGATATGGCTTTGAAGTAGGTCCCTATGCATACCATTAAGACAATGGTCATGATGTACTTGCAAGCAAGCTAGAATCTAAACTTTTTCATTCACCTCCATCTTTCCAACCCTTCATTGGGTTGAGGGTTTCTACTTTGAATGGGTTGAGGGAATGCTGACTGACTGACTCTACATGGTTTGCTTCTCTCTTTCTCCAAACAGCTCATCTGCAGTGCAGCCTCAAGATAATGGCAATGGCTCAACATGAAGATGCAATTCTCTAGTAACATGCAGAGAGATTTTTTTCACTTTTTATACCCAAAATAGTCTTCTAAGTTCAATTCTACTTCTAATGGCTTCTCTTGTTAACTTGTTGGATCTGGTAGTTAAGCAAAGTCAAGGTATTTCTTGTGATATCTTTGACAAACCCCAGCTTCAACCAGAGTATGCAGGTATGAGCATGATAACTATGCCTCATGTTCAGTCCAATCTCTCTGTTTCTGCTAAGTTGGGTGTTATCTCATGTTCATCCCAATATCTCTATTTCTGATAAGTTGGGCATTATCAATAGTTGGTTTTTGAAGTTCGAGGCTTTGAAGTTCTGAAGTTTTCTTTGTTTCTCAGATGGTCGGTCTTATTGGCCTGAAGAAGAAAGGCTACCCTCTAAAGATTCTGCTAAAGAGTACTAGAGGGTTGCTCAATAAGGAGAAAATCTTTTTTGGAATTTCAGCATTTGGAGTCTAGGGAATGATTTTGTATAGTCTTGTGAGTGGGGAGCCTTTTGAAGCCCAGATGGTCCTTGTCTCTTTGTTCTTGTTGTCTATTATTTTTTCCTTCTTTTTGTGCATTCCTCCTCTTTTGTTTTCTTTTATTTCCCCTGTGTTTTCTCAATGTTTTATCCTTCCTTTGGTGTCAAATTACTAACCAATATCATGGCTCACAGGCTAGTTCCCATTGCTTCCAGGCTTGCGACAGAAGCTGAATATGTAAGTTAGGGGTTACATTGGGTATACCCACTGTAGTTAGGTGATGAAGTCACTGGGTAAGTTGTGATCAAGAGACCGTTGTTGAAGTTGCAAGTCATATTGTTCTTGCTTTTCGTTCTTGCCTTTTTCCTTCTTCCTGGTTCTTGAGTCAAAGTCTTGCTTCAACTTCAAGGAAACGTTTTAAGCTTGTTCTGGCTTTATCAGTTGTGAGTATGGAGATTTCTGGTTCTCACGAGAGTGAGTTCTCAAACAAAGGATGAACCCACGAAAGGCACCAACTTAGTCACTGCCCGAGTTAAAGTTCACGACAATGAACTCACACATATTGCAAACAGAAAACAACATTTGGTGAGGGAAATGGTACATGCTTGGCAGCAAGCAACAGAGAGGCTGTGACTTCATCCCTTCCACAATGTGCGGAGACAAACAAACAAACAAACACAAAAGAGTTGGACAAGTCAAATTGTTGCCAATGAAGCATTCTTGGGAAGGAAAAAAAAAGAGTTCAATGGTACATAGTTGGCAGACTGGAACACGGAGGCTGTGACATGATCCCTTTCACCATGTGCAAAGACAAAAGAAACAAACACAAAAGAGTTGGACAAATCAAAATCCTTGCCAACCAAACCAAGCATTCTCGGGAAGTGAAAAAAGAGTTCAATGGTACATACATACATGGCAAACTGCAAGACAGAGGCTGTGACTTGATCCCTTTCACCATGTGTGGAGACAAAAGAAAGAAACACAATAGAGTTGGACAAAGCTACAAATTCATAAAGATATGGGCAAAGCTCATACAATGCAAAATGATACTAATGTGGAACCATAAGCATTGTGCAATGGACTAAAGACAAGATTACATGAACTAGAATTAATTTTGTAATTGTGAGCATGCATGCATGCATTTTGCACCAAAAAATGATTGAATAATAGGATTAAAGATCCGGTTTTTAATGTGTGAGAGAAAGAAATTTAAGATAAAATTGGACTAAGAGTAAATAAATAAATGACCAAAAATTATGTTTTATTTTTGTGACCTAAAATGCAATTACAAGTGATTGAATGAAATACAAGAATTTTCAAATCACTTTTCATTTGCAACCAAAAGTTTTATACAAGGTACCAATTTTTTAAAATAAAAATAACCAAAAATAAATAAAATTCAACTAGAAGAAATAATTATTTTTTAAAATTCCAAAAAATTGTAACTAGTATTCCAAAAAACCTTTTTACAAAAATCCAAAATTTCAACATAAATCTCATTTAAGGGAGATTAAATGAAAAAAAAAGAAATTAAAAGAATAACAAAAACATTGTAAAAATGACCAAAAGGACAAATGAACAATTTTATTTTTTAAATTGAGGTTTTTCTAACAAACAGCCAAACCAAAAAAACGCCATAGCAAAATATATTTTTGAACAACACATCTCAGAAGGAAAATCAAATAGTATAAAGATATAAATTTATTCTCATTTATAGCTAAATAATTTTTAAAGGGCCTTAAAATATTTGAAAATGAGATATTATTTTGGACTGAAAACTATTTACAAGATGCTAGAAGAAAATGGTGATAATTATTATTTCTTATATTTTTAGCCAAAAAAACATGTTGTATGTGTTTGTAAAAACATCTCTTGAATTACATATTTGTGTAAATTTTGATATGAAACTGAAAAACATTCTACAAAAATTTTGTATAAGAAGAGAATTAATTTTTTAATATATTTGCAATGGAATGCATTTTTAAATGCCTCAAATAATGAGATGACATTTTATTGTCATATATGAATTGTAGCATTCAACAATTGGTAAATAACTAATTATAAAACAAAATTTGGGATTGACAAATCAATCAAGAAAAAAAAAAATCAATTTAGGACCTAATTCTTTTTAATTCATTTATTTCTTCCAATCACATGTATAATTTTTTGTTCACATTTCTAAAATGTATTTTTTCTTTGAATATCCAATCCCATTCAATTTACCTAGGTTGTGGCACATAAAACAAAAGATTATTTAGGTAGGTGGCTAACTAAGTTAAAAATTTACATACCTCTTTACTTACTTACCTACCTACCCACTCACCCTCCTACCTATGTAGGATGAAAGCAATGAAAAGCTTACATGAGGGGTTACCTAGAAGCCTACCTAACGGTTTTAATTGTAACTTTTGAATATCACATAACCTAGGTAGGCCCCTAGGTGTTTCCTTAGGTAGCCTCCTATGTAGGTCTTATATAAAAAAAATTTGGCTAACCTATGGATAAGCCTTAGGTAGCTCCGTGAATAACCCTTTGGTATCCCCTAACCTAAGAAATCCCCTAATTAACTTCACAAGTAAGCTTTATGTAGCCCCCTATATAGCTTTCAAATATCCCATAACCTAGGTAAGCCATTAGGTGTATAGTCTCTAGGTAGGCTTTAAGTATATTTTATGTAGCCCTTTAAATAGCCTTTAGGTATCTAACCATAACCTAGGTAAGCCCTTAAATGTTTTCTTAATAATCTTTAGGTAGGCCATAAGTAGGCTTTATGTAGCCCCCTAGATAGCTTTCAAATATCCCATAACCTAGGTAAGCCCTTAGGTGTCTCCTTGTATAGTCTCTAGGTAGGCTTTAAGTAGATTTTATGTAGCCTTTTAAATAGCCTTTAGGTATCTAACCATAACCTAGGTAAGCCATAAGTAGGTTTTGTGTAACCCTTTAAGTAACCTTTATATATCCAATAACCTAAGTAGGCCCTTAGGTATCCCATAACCTAGTTAAGCCCCTAGGTGTCTCTATAGGTAGGTTTTTAGGTAGCCCCTTAGGTAAGATTATGTAGTTGTCACATACATTAAGCAATAGAAGAAGTTTTAAAAAAGATCCTTGAATAATGTGCTTAGATTTTTCTAGAAGATTTAATTAACGCAAACTTCTAAAATATATATATTTAAATATATTTGATATTTTTATTTTAAAAAAGTAGTTGTCAAAGACTTCTAGAATATGAAATCAACAAAAAAAAATTAGAAGAAACTTGTAAAAGAATAATTGATAAAAGTTTCTAAAAGATGTAGGTGGCACAAGCTTCTAAAAAGACATAATCATTCGAAGTTTTTAGAAGGTGTGGTCAACAAAAGCTTTTAAAAGGTTGCTTAATAAAAGTTTATAAAAAGTTTAGTTGACAAAACTTTCCAAAAAGTTCCATTGGATAGTATAAGCTCAAAAGACACCGCCCTTCAATTTCATCAATGCAAGTTGTGGGCTTTGTACTTTTAATTTATCTTATGTTTCGTTTGCATCAACATTTATTAAAACAACAAAGTTATTTAATTCTTATTCATTATCAAATCATTTGTTTGTGAAATTCATATAACTTTATTCAATTTGCATTTTTGTTTTGTCCTTGGCAAAAACCCCCTATTACATTATGGATCAACCCTAGGTAACTCATCAAGTGACCCTAAAGTATGCCTTAACTTAGGAAATCCCTAGTTAAACCCTAAGGTAGGTTTTTTTGTAATCATCTAAATCCTTTTTAGGTATATCGTAACAAGGGTGCGCCTTTAGGTAAACATGTAGATGCAAGTAAAACACACACGAGACATGAGGAAACTCAAATCATCTGAAGTTGAAGAGGAAACTTGAGTTTCTTCCTTTGTTATTTTCCTTTGACACCATGCAAGTGGATGGATTAATTTCTAAAACGAACTTTTAAGACTTAACCATTAAAGTTGTTCAAATGCACAAATCTTGTTCACATATTACCTCAACACATCTATAATTGCCCATAAGGAACTATTTTAATAATAAAATTAACCTTGGAATAATAAAAATATTTTGAATCATTTCAAACCCATGTCTCAAATGCAAGTTTCTTTTTTATCTACCCCTTTGCCAATCTTCAATATCTTTGCCCACATCCCAATGCTTGACTTTTATAAGTTTCCATTCATGCCGTTGATCCAATTACTTGAATATGTGCAGGAGTTTAAGGCTAAAGGGTACATTACCAAGATCTTTTGGCGTAGCAAATCATGTCTTGTGCCTAATGTTGCCCATACAAAACAAATCTATTTATGATCAAGGATGGTGATATCTACATAAACACAAGATAATCAACCTTGACACACCTATTACAAGTTGTTCACACAATGAGAATGTTGTGAATGATTGTTCATATCATATAGGCTTATACTAAGAAAACAAGAGATTAAAGATGCTTAACTAGAGGTAAGCTATTTCATTTGTGGGTTCAAGAGTGTAAAAGGAATTAATATTATTCTAATTATGGTTTTGATATGTAAAAAATAGTTTAGGTTTAAATAAAGTTGAATGTAAGGTTTTGAGGATTAGGATTCTATAACCAAATTCACAAGGAATCACAATTCACTGTGTTTAATTCAATTTGAATTCAAATTGCATTGAATTTGCAACAATTATGGTAGCCATGTGGTTCATGGTTCAATTTTTACAAAATTAACATATTTTTAACAATTATTTTTCATACTTTTTAACATTTTAATAATTAGAAATAATAACAATAATCATATTGTTAAATAATGATGATAACTATAGTTTTGATTATGGAGGTAATTTATTTTATTTTCAATACAAAATATCTACATTCCAAAATTAACATGGGTAAAACCTTTCACTATGCACCAAATGTGTAACATATTTTTAAGAAGTGGGCTTTATAAATCCTTAAAATACTAACCATATCAAATGTCCCCTTGGGTGAAAGCACATTAGGGGGGGGGCCAAAATTATTGTCACATTGTATTGTTTTTTAGGGGTTCCATGTTTGAACAACAACCATGTCATTATTATGAAAGATTTTCACAATGTTTTTGCATGTTATGGTAGGTCAAAACCCAAATAAATCAAATTCCAAAGAAATTGTAATTTTTTATTTAATATGATGTGATGTTAAAATATATTTGTGCCAAAAAAATATACATCACAACATACTAAAATTGCAAATACACTAAAAAATGATTGAAATGATTTGTAGTCTTTATGAAATTTTTAGTATCTATTAAACATTGCAATTCCATATGATTAAAATAAGTTTGTGAACCATGTGAAGAGTTTGATAATTATCATATCACAAATGGGTGTTTTTGGGTGCGACGACCATAAGTATGTGATAAATTAACATTTTGACAAACTATCATTTTCAAATGAAAAATGACAAGATATGTGAAATGGGTCATTTTTAAATTTTCATTTCAAACATTTTTCGATTGATTAATTCAAACCCAAACTTAGTGTAGTCCAAAAACATAAACAAGTTCTATTATAATGCATATATAATAAATATACCCATTATTCCTTGAATTTGATCTTTGAAAATTTATTTCTTTTTTTCAAATAAATGAGATATTATTAACTTTGTGAAATCAAAATATCAAGCTCAAACACCAAAGGTGAAACCCAAAATTAAATGCAACATGTTTTGCAATAATATATTACATACATGTCATGAAAGTACCCATTTAGTGACCCCCTAGTAGTGTGTGTTTCACCCCCCTTACCATGTTGAATATTGTTCCCATTGGATCAATATAAAACACAAACTTGTTACCCAATATATAATGTTTAAACTTAAGAATTAAAAACACCATTGCCAGTGCTTCACAATATATTGTGATATAATCTTGTTATACACAATACAATGATCATGAAATGTAAATCATTGATTACTCATGTTTAGTTGTGGGGGTTTCAACCAACATTGTTCAAATAATTAGTAATGATTCATCCATATGTACATGAAAGTTTAACAACTAGTTAGGAGATATGAGAATAGGACCTTCCACATACTTTCATTTAATTGTGTCCACATATTTTCATCCCATGCTTACTAACAAATTATTCACGTGTCCATACAGATGTCTTTGATTTCCATCTCAACTTCATTATTGGAGCCATAATGAATGCAATTTTTTTTGAAAAACACATTTAGAATTATGCCATACCATTGAACACTTGTATATGTTGTGGATTAGTAGGTATAGGCATGTTGATAGTAACTGAAATTTTCTTGAGATTTGGTAGTTTCTCTTCTTTAAAATCAATGAACTCTATGATCATCCTTGAAAACTCCATGAATGCACACTTATTTGGGTTCAAATTAACATATAGGAAATTATCTATATTCTTAAAAACACAATTTGAGCTTAGATAGATGATTGCCCATGTCACAATACATAATGAAATCATCTTGAATATCTTCATGAAGTGGTTGAAATATTTTCAAAATGTTTTACTTACTACACATTGGTAATGAGGTGGTCCATTATTCACATAGAATGGCATGACAACCCAAATGAATCCAACCCAATCTACAACAAATGTACTTTTGCAAATGTCTTCTATTGCAATTGAAATTTGGTGGGTACCTTGGTACCCTTGAATATTCATCCAAAAATGAATGTGTTTCATAACCAACCACAATATTTAGTACTTCATTTGTAAAAGGCAATGGATATGGGTCCTCCTTTGTTACAACATTAAATTTCCTAAAGTCAACACAAATGCACAACTTCCCATTCTTCTTTGGAATTGCAACATTTGATAAAAACCATGTTGTTTTCTCCATATGGTGTATAAAGTTTGATGTTAAGAACTTGTCAATATCATGTTTGATTACTACAACATAAATTGGATTCAATCTATACCTAACTTAATGAAGCAATGACACTTATGTGTCTAAATTAGCTCAGTGTTGAACCAAAGTTGGTCAAATCCCTTTAATTCCTTGTATGTCCATGCAAATACATCCTTGAACTTTCATAGCAATAACTTCAAAACTACTATTTTACTTGTGGTAAGATCAACATTTACCTTTACACATTAAGGTTGTTCCTTTCTGTTAAAATTAAGTTTTTGTAACTATTATTTTTCAATCATAGTTCAACATGTGATAGGAAGGTTCTTCGCCTTGTTCCAAATTGGAGTTTTATCAACTTCAATATCACTGGGAATGTGATAATAACAAGTTCATAAATAAATCGTATCTCCCAATTTGGCTATATGTTGTGTGTTAACTATAACACATGTGGATATTGAAACATGTGCTTTAAATTATATTGTTTCTAATACCACATCTTGTTGATTTGTCATCAATGCATTATTAGTTGATATATCAACATACAATATTGTAACTTCAAATTCAAGAAGAATCTTTTTTCTTATGGAAAACAATTTTAGCTCTAAAACAAACATTACATCTTCCTCCTCATCTATGAATCCTTCTTGAAAATCAAATAGATTAGTACTTGCGGTTTCTTGGTTTCAAAGACTAATAGCTTATTCAAGGAAATAATGCATATTATTCCATTACCCTAAATAATGATTAGGTTATTACCAATGTTGGGCAATTATCATTAATCCATTAGTTTCTAGGTTGATTCTTAGTTTGATTTTCAAACTAAAAACCATTATTTTCATTTTTAATGAGAGCTAGTGCTTTGAAAATCGACTTGTACCATAAAAATTCATACCTAATACCCATGGAGGTTATCAAGTGAATCCTCAAGGTCGGTTCTCATACTTGTATAGGTTTTTAAAAACCCAAATAGGTATAATCACCTACCCATTATTGTTACAAGGTTTGAACTCAAAACTTTCAAGAAAGCCTATAAAACATTAACCATATGTCACAACCTTTTATGTGTGCAAAAGGTAGTTGAACTTTACATTTAAAATTTACACATGTCAATGGTCTTAATTTAAAAACCATATCAATGAATGAACATTAAATAAAAATATTAATTTTTAAATTTTCAAATGATCAAGTGTGACTCTATGGGTAATACTTTAAGTCTACTTTGAAAAGATCTTAGGTTTAAACCTCATTTAAGTGAAAACCAACATACTTGAAAACCGGTTTGAAACTTGATGGTTCTTATTTTGATGATAATATGAAAACCAACCAAGGTAACAAATTTCTGAAAAAAAGAGTTTCAATAAATAGTTTGTTTTTCTTTTAACTCTTAAGAGGATTAAAATGAACAATTCTTTCAAAAAATGAGAATTGCGCAACACTAGTTATTACCCCAATCATAGGTAACTTGGTGTCATGTAATTAGGGACATCCAAATAACATAGAGTAAATGGAACCTACAACAGTGCTTTGCATCACAATGAATGTATTAATGTAAATTACTTTATGTATAAAAGTCTTTAGATTTCAAAATTTACCCAAAGGTTTGGTCATGATTAATCCACCATTCATAAGTGGTATGGAGCTATTTTAATTTTGGAAAACCTAGTCTAGTCAAAACTAGTGGATGGGTGGGATAGAAATGTGCCAAGATATCTCAACACAACACATGATTTGCTTAGGTTGTCGCATGTAGTTGTGGAAATGGTGAAGGAGAAATTTAAGACATTAATGTTGCATGTGCTAACTTCATTAATTTTTGTTAATAGATTGACCACCAAGGTATTGATCAAACTTTAGGCTAAATATGCCATTCAAATACAATTCCAATGCCTATAATAACATGAATATGGATACATATGAATGTGAAGTAAATGTTATGTCCCAAGAAATGTGTGTATTATATTCATATGCTTGGGTTTGTACATGCATCATGATTGAAGGTGTTCATGTGTGGTATGCTACATATATGCAATGATCTTAAATGTGGGGATGGATGATGCAAATGGAATGTTGAAGTTATTGATTTTGTGCTATGATTTGATGATAATTCCAATTGTTCATGTACATTGTGAAGGTCCCTTGTTGGATGTAAAGTAAGAATTAAAAAAATCCACTCTGGTCAATTTCTATTGTCTTTTTTCATGCAAAGTGGATAGTTTGAGGTGGTAAAATGAGGCATGATGCAGAAAGTAAAAGCTAACAAGAAATCCCTTCATCTTCTTCTTCTTCTTCTTGCACTTGATTCCATTCTTTCTGTACACTGCTAACAAGTGTTTGCTCTCTTTGAACTTCTTTCAGCATCAACCCAATAAAGTCATATCCCTAAAAGGAGTAGACCCTAATTTATCCCCAATTGAATCCCTTACTTTGGGTTTCATCCCCACTTTTTGGGTGTCCTTCAAAAAATCATCACCCCAATTGAAGATCAAAATGTCAAACTAGGGATCAACTAAAAACCAACTTTAAAGGTTAAAAAAAGGAACCTAAACCCTAAAAAGGTAGTACCCTAGTTGGGTTATGAGATTGTGAGTATATGAGATTTGTATATGGGTGTTTAGGGCTTGTACTACTAGGCTACTACTGCCCTCTTCACTTCTTTTGTTTTCCAAAAGCTTGAACAGTCAAAGATCATGCACCCCATGGACCATGGCTGTGTTGTACTTAGGCTTCAGATGATGACTGAAAAACAACATCATCTTCATTTCAGACCAACCCAGAAAACAACAACCACCACCCAGAAAACAAATTCAGACAGAAGACAATTCAGACCAACCCAGAACACAAATTCAGAGAGAAAACAATTCAGACCATGACTCAAAAAACAAGAAGAAGAAGAAGAAGAAGAAGAAGAAGAACCACCCAGAAAACAAATTCGGAGAGAAAACAATTCAGACCACAACTCAAAAAACAACAAAAACAACAACAACCACCCAGAAAACAAATACAGAGAGAAAACAATCCAGACCACGACTCAAAAAACAACCACCCAGAAAACAAAATTCAGAGAGAAAACAATTCAGACCACTACTCAAAAAACAACAACAACAACCACCTCCCAGAAAACAAATTCAGAGAGAAAACGATTCAGACCACGACTCAAAAAACAACAACAATCACCCAGAAAACAAATTCAGAGAGAAAACAATTTAGACCATGACTCAAAAGACAACAACAACAACCACCCAGAAAACAAATTCAGACAGAAAACAATTCAGACCACGACTCAAAAAACAACCACCCAGAAAACAAATTCAGAGAGAAAACAATTCAGACCACTACTCAAAAAACAACAACAACAACCACCCAGAAAACAAATTCAGACAGAAAACAATTCAAACCACAAATCAGAAAACAACAATGACCCAGAAAACAAATTCAGACTGAAAACAATTCAGACCACAACCCAGAAACAATACAAATATTCTGAACATGATCAGCAGCATATCATTATGAGGGTCTTTTAATGAGATGTCTGAATTTTTGGGGAATATGTGAATGCTGTTTGTTGTTCTGGTAAGTGAAATTCAATCTTTGCAACATCAATGCAAATGAAAAAAACTGTAATTTTAAAGAAATTTTTTTGTAGCAATGCAAATGCACTTGTGCATTGAAGACAAAGGAAAAAGAAAGTTGGCAGCAAAGAAGAGTTTAGCCTAGCAGCAGCTCCAAAGTAAAAAGTTATACTGCCATTTGCTTCCCACTCTCATTATGGCTAATTTTATTAGTTTTATTTTGAAAAATGGCAAAAAAAAAAAAAGCCATTGAAGAAGAAGGCACTGGCCAAATTAATTTTTGTGGCCAAATTTCACAACTTGGCGAATTTTTCTTTTGTAAAATGGGAAAAAAAACACCAGATGACAAATTGTGATTTTAAGGGTTTTTTTGGCCATCTATTGAAATACAAATAGTTAAATTAGCCAGATTACCCAAAAGATTGTGATTTTTAGGGAATTTTTTTTGCCATTTTTCAAAATAAAACTAATAAAATTAGCCATATCTAAACTCACCAGTGGACACCAGTGGACATTTCCTCACCAGTGGACTTACTCGAGGAATTTGAAAACCAAAAAAATGGAATTTCCATCCACTCATGGAGTGGAGCGTCTTCAAGTGTGCACAAGACCACATTTTTCTCACACCAAATGCGGTGGTCATATATGAAGAGTGCATTGCACTGGTTCCCGTTGCTAGTGCACCAGGCCACATTTTTCTCACACCAAATGCAGTGGTCATATATGAAGAGTGCGCATTGCACTAGTTCCCGGTGCCAGTGCACCAGGCCACATTTTTCTCACACCAAATGCAGTGGTCATATGAAGAGTTGTTGAGCACATGTCTTGCTTCATGTTTTCGGAACCTGCAGCAGGCTTTCAGTTTCAAAGCTTTTCAATCACACCATGGTTTTGACACTTCCCCTATTTGGAAGACTATGCTCTTCACAAACACTATCACCACCACCACCACCACCACATCAGCCAGAGAGTGAAGCCCAAACATCCCCATTTCCATACAAATAGACACAGTCCAACAACAAGAGACCAAAACCTGGAAACAAGCCACTTTGACTTTCCAGTAGAAAAAGAAGCCTCAGTTTTTTCCTAATTTCAGCTCCACACTTCTGAGTGAAGCAAAAGAAAGAGTGGTGTGTAGTTTTCATTCTCATTTCATTAGCGTGTATGAACATTTTCGAAAAGGTGTTGTTTCATGGTTAGGTTGTGCTCGAATTACTTTCGAGATCTAATATCTAGTGTGCTCTATATCTGCTCTGAAAAAACTTGCTCACACATGCAAAGTGCAGATGGGAAAAAGAAACCTCTAGTGTTCACCAGATACATATTGTGTTGAGGGCTTCACCAGTGTGCTTCCCTTTGTTTTGACCTGCCACAAACAAGCTTTAGTATTAATGCAAGAATTACCACCGAAATTAACTAAGATTGGATCACACCTTCCAACCCAATAACTAGTGTGCTAAATACACAATTTATGTGTGAAGAAAAATGCATTTGCTGGCTATATAGATTCTTTTTGTTGTACCTGACAATGTGTTGGTGCTGGTAGACAGAGCACCACCCGGTAATTGACTGTTCCTTCAACAGCTGATGATCTTTGCCCCACTGAAGTTATAACTCCACCCTTTTGAACCACTGATTGTGAGGAGGCCTTGGAAGACTTGAGATTTTCAGAGTGTCTCATAGGTCCTGTCTTATCCAGTGAATAAACTACTGCAGTAACCTGTGCACAAGGTAGGTCCAGATGATCATATCAGAAAGTTGATAATAGGCCAACCCTATTATTTGTGCTTTGTAAGCAACCCATATGTGTGCTCTGTTGATCTGAACTGTAGTGTCATACCTACTGTTATTTTGGCATCCAAAGAGCAGGGCATTTAAGGCATTATGAATACTGGGGACCACAGTCATCAGCATGTACCTTACAGTCAGGACCATTGGTTTCAAAGCAATCACCATTCTGTTCCTTAGGTGCTTGTGATGGTGGTGGGGGAAGCCAAGGCTTGAAAGCCCCAACCATACATGAATGCTGCATAATCTCCAACAAGCCAAGTTCAGTTAGCAGGCAGGTTTCTGCATTGTCCTGGAATAGGTTCACTCTATTGTTCACAACTAAGGACAGTCACTTTGGAAATGACCAAATTATCAGAACTCCTGAGTTACCTGGAGTATCAGAACCATACCTGAAGCCAAAAGAACAGTCCTCGCAAGAGTGACAGTTTGTCTTCCAGTTTTGTTGCATTTGCCAGTGTCTCAGCCAAGTCTGTCCACACATGTTTCTTAGTATGGGAAAAAAGAAAACACTTAATACTTGATGAGGAATAGAGGTTTTCTAGAGCATTGTAAAGGGAAACAGAGGAAGGACAGACTTCCAAGATGAAGGCCAAGCAACACAGCAAATGGGATTTTCATGGTGGGCACTGAAATGGGACAAACTCACCAGGATGGTGATCCAAGTAAGAAAGGCCTTCATTTTCAGTGACAGAATCAACAGTGCGACCTCGCATGTGGCGCACCCGTAGAACAGGTTTTCGACAGCTAGCTGTGGCCAATAAGTCCTCTAGCTGCTTTGCATCATATTTTTCTGCTAATGCCGCTCTTAACTTGAGACAGTACTCTTCTCCTCCAATGTCCCTTGGAGGTCCCTGCAAGCAGTATAACCACAGCTCCAATAAGGTTCACTAGAGGACCAGTAATTTTTTGTCTAAAAACTCATGAGCAAAAAATAGAATTATCTACAACAGAAAAAATGTGTGATTGGTTTAAGCCACAGTATGCTCACCCATCCACTCTGTTTTGGTGAAGGCATGCAATTGGATAGGACTTCTCTGGAGGTGATCTTGCTGTCTGTAACACAGTAGTCATCATTCACTTGGGGTGAGCTCTCTGGACACATTTGGAGAGGGTCCACTGTTATTAAAATTGCTTCTTCCATTGTTGTTCTTGGCACTGCTATTGAACAAATGTGGTGAGGTAGATTCCTCAACTTGAGAGGTGCCTTCAAGAACACCTGCATGGGGGGTAGCTACAAATGATTTTGTTCACATTCAACCTTAGCAGCTTCCAGAATTCAAGGTTCTTCCCCAAAAAATCTTTTCTTCTTAAATCAGTGACCTTCCAGTAGAGAAAGGTCAATTACCTGAATCATTTACTGGATCTTTCAATTCAGCTCTTGATCTCTTTCCTGATCTGTATTCCTCACAACCCACAACCTCAACTTTACTCTCTGCCATCTCCTCATTCACCTCCTCAAATTCTCTTTTACAGACAGGGTTTGCAATTGCATGCTCCTGCAGCTGTGTTCTTTGTGCAACTGGGTGACCATGGCTGACAGGTTCCACCTTGCATGGTGCACGCCCAGCTCGATTGGTCCTAGTTCTGTTTCCTCTACTCAGATGGGGCACTTGTCCATTGTTCTTCATCCTGGGTAGTGAAAAAGCTTTGTGGTGCACAGCTCCAGGCATCCTTCCTTGTGCAGCAGGAGAATCAGCTCTAATTGCTCCTCGCATTTTCTTCCGAGCCTGCAGGACAACTAAAAGAAAACACTAAGGACAACAGGGTGAGGTGCATAGTGAAGATCAGCAAGACATTATTGAACACAGTTGATCAGTATAGTTGTTTTGAAGTGATGAAAGAAATGGAGAGAGGATTACGCAGACCTTGCCACCAGGTTGAAAGATAGATTACACATACCAGCAAGACCTTCTTTGCATATTTCCTGCACAAAATCTTCCTCTGTAACTTGGTACTCATGTCTGCTGATCTTGGTGCAACATCTTTGTGTCCATCCAAGCAGCTATCCTTGTGTGCTTCTGTGAGAAAGTCCTTTGGTGCTTCTTCACACTTGAACCTACCACCATTGGTCCATTCACGACCGTCTTTCCGACGTGCAATAACCACCGGTGATTCACCTGTTTCCAAGTGCACAAGGAAGTCATGAACATTATCGAAGCCTGCAATGCGTGCTGCAAACACCCGTTGCCCAGTTGGTGACTTCCCATCCGCCTTGCGACATGGCCCACAGTTGCAACTACAGCCAAAAGGTAATGCTTCCATTAACAGAAGAGGAATGATTAAAGCATGGCTCCACTCTCAAGAATTGCTGCACAACTATTATTTCTCAGTTATATAATGGGAGTTCTGAATTCTCGAGCAACAGCTGACAAAAGTCATTCAAGTTTCCAGCAATATTCCACAATTGCAGTTTGAATGTGTTCTGAATCGAAAAGATTTCCTGTCAGAAATGGAATTGCTGCTTGAAGAAAATTACTATTGTGTAATCCCTAGTAAGAGATCCAGCATACCAAGCACGCTGCTTCTGCTGAAATGAGAGACCAAGTGCATCACATACCAGTTTCTACAGCCTGGTCCACACCCACCTCTGCACTTTGGGCAAACCCAATGCACTCCCTCACACAATTCTTCACGAATTCTCTCACCATTCCTGTTCAAAAGACAAGGACCACAGAATCTGATTGTGCAGTCCCTGCATTTGACATGAAGCTCCACAGTCTTCTGGCGGCACCAGTGACAAGTCTGTCCAAGAACAGAATCATAGAGCCGGCCTCCCTGCACTCGTCTGCCAGGGTTTCTGTTCCTGGGTTTCTTGATCTCATCCACAGCAGAGCCTTCAAGCTTTGGACATTTGTTTGGGCACAACTCATCTTCAACTTCTCCATCCCAATCAACAAGTCTTGCCTTTCTCTTTATCTTTGTCCTTGGCTTTTTCTTCACCTTCTTCACCACATACTGTACTCTCCTGATCCTAGCAGTTTTGATGGCTTCATCTTCTGAACATGTAGAATTGTCCTCACCACTATAGCCTGATGTTGTCTCCTCTTTCTGTGTGGCTGGATTTCTGTTAGGCAGATCTGTTCGTCCCTCACTTGTTGTGGGTTCTCTCTTTACTATGCTGCAGACATTAGGCTTGTGAGAAACTTTTGCAGAATGTGCATGTTGAGAATGGGTAGCGTCCATTTCCACCCACTGTTCATCCACAGGTTCTGCTTTAACATTGAGTAGAATTTGTGTCTGCGAGACGTTTGTGGCACTGCTTGCAATTCTTCTCTGCTGATGCAAAACTTCTCCACTGCCAGATGATTCTTGCAAAGGAACGGTAGTCGAGGGCTCTAGTGGATCCTGCACTGGGCTGCTGATCTCTTCCGGCTGAGTGATATTACCGCCAGGTTTCTTCAAATTCTCTGCTGCTAGTGTTGGAGCTGGTGGTGATGTTTTTGTAGCTTCAAGCTTCAGGGCAGAACAACAATCGCCGTCAACAATTGGAGGTTGCTGCTGCTGCACATCAGATGTAGTAGTTGCGGCCATCTGACGCTCCTCCGAGTAGTATTCTCTCTCTTCTTCTTCGCTCTTGTCATGGTGGGAGAAAGGAAGTACCTCTTCGGTGTTGCTCCCCGTGAACAACAGCTGCTTCGCTTTCTCTTCTTCGTCAGTGACGAGGAAGACATCACGATCTGCATTTACTATGCTGCACTCAAGAACTGAAGGAGCAGTGGGCACAGAATCATCACGAGCTTTCCTGGTGGAAGATACTTCTTCAGGGATGACGACAGAAGAGGCATGATCCGCATTTCTTTCTTCCAGTGCCAACACAGGCAGATCGGCTGGCGCACTGCCCTCCTTGTTCTCCTCCTCCTGCTGAGGTCCTTCGTTCAGTGCCTCAGATTCTTTGTACTCAGCGTCCTTCTGCTTGGACGGATAGTTGCGGCACCAGCCGATACGTTGTCGGAAACCATCGTTCTTGACCAGCTGCATGTCTGCTTTCTTCACGGAACGGAACATCTGCCATATCTGCGCTTGCAGATTGCATGGATCCACCACAGACGCTGCAACACACGACTTGCCGACGTCCATGGCACCGATCTCTCTATCTCTCTCTCTGGAGATCTCTTTCGCTAAAATTCTGTTGCAGTCTGCTCGTGGAAATAAAGAAGGAAGAGGAGGAGCAGATCGTGAAGATAGTGCTTCTTGTTGGCCACTACGCATCGAGATCCAACAACTCCATCCGTTTTCAGCAACCGTTCCGTTGCAGGAAAACAGTGAACAGAGACAATTCGAAGTTGGACAAATGACAAGCTTTCTTCGCGCGAAAGAAGAAAGAAGAGAAGTCTAGTCCCACAGAAGAGATGTTTTCGACTTCTTCGAGATTTCCACAGCACATCATGACTCGCATTTTGAATCAGAGATATTGTTGAGGAAGAAGCTGGAAGGCAAAACAAACGAGAACCGAATGACAGGACGAATTACTGGAAGAACATGTATTGTTCTTCGCAGTTTTGTTGCCTACTCTTGAAGAAGAAGAAGAAGAAGAAGAAGCTACGTCGTCAAACACAGCAACAGCAAGATCCAGTGCTTCGACTGAAGACGATCCAAGACTGAGGACGATGATCCAAGAAGCTTAAGCATCCGCAATGACGATGACGAAAGCCGCAGTTGACAAAACTGAGGAGGACGATGCAAGAAGCTTCAGCATCCGCAATGACAATGACGAAAGCCGAAGGTGACAGAAGAACTTCGCGGCAAGGAAGAAAGAAAGAAACGAACAAGCAAACAAAGAATCAGTTCCTCCTCCTCCTCCTCCTCATCAGCAACAAGAAGCTGATACAGAACGATTATGATCCATCTCCAATTTCCGACACCATAGCAAGAATCTCGACAACTGCAACAAATTGATTGATGATTATTCAAGGCTAGAAACAAACAAACAACCACAAGAAGGGAGCAGAAGACATCACCGGCACTTGTATACACACGCCGTTTTGTTGTCTTCAAGAGGAAGCTTCAAACACTAAACAGCAGAAAACTCTCTACACTTCTTCTTCGACCAAGAAAGTTTCTGATAGATCCAAGCAGCTTCAGCATCCACAATAATGATAATTACGAAAAACGCACATATGTGACAATAAGAACTTCATGACAAGAAACAAACAAACAAACAAACAAACAAAAAAATTCCTGATGTCTGGAAGAAAAGAATTCAGGATCTCTTTCTCCAAAATTATCCCTGATGTCTGGAAAAGAATTCAAGATCTCTTTCTCCAAAATTATCCCTGATCTCTGGAATTCCTGCTCTTTTCTTCTACTTCTTCTTCTTCTTCTCTCGATGAGATCAATGAGAGCACAAGAGCTGGATTGGCAGCAACAACAACACCAACTTCTTCGTCTTCACAACACCCCAGCAAAGCACCAAAAGCTCCTAAAACCCTGAACCCCCCCCCTGGCCCAGTTAAGAGAAGAGTCCGGTATTGCAAAACTCCAGTCCAGTCCAGTCCAGTCCAGTCCAGTCCAGTCCAGCCCAGTCCAGTCCAGTCCAGTACCCAACTGGGTTTTGGTTTTTTGGTTTTTCACATCCACATCCACATGGGGAACGAAAAACATCTAGCCTACCCCCACTACCTACGTAAATAGACCTGCCCAAATTTAATTTTTGTAGTGTGATTGGAATTTATTTTTACCTGCCCCAATTTAATTTTTGTTTAGTAGTACCTTGGCATCTTGGGCACATGTTGGTCCACTGAATAAATTAATCAATATTGAAATTTTCGTTTTAACAAATATAATATCCTTCCTTGAAGATTAAATATTTCCCATCAATTTTTTTTTCTTTTTAGAATTTTAAAAATAATTTTCAATGTTTCTAAATTAATTTAATAAACTTTGGCATGAATTAAATATTTTTATAGAAAATTTAGAAAATTTTAAAAATTTTCCTTCAAGCAAGCAACAACTTTTTGGGTCTAAGCATGGGATATTTTTAATATTTAGAAATAGAATTTAAATGAATTTAAAGATTTTTTTTATTACCATGGTACCAAAAGTAGGTGCTAATGCAAGCATCATCCATTGGATGCCTATTATGACTCAGTTGTGGATGAAAACTCAACTGAGTTACTACCCGGTTTCATCTTGGTAACCCATTCTACAAGAAGTAGATCTAACATATAGAAAGGTAGGTAACAAAATAGGGTACTACTAAGTAGTACGTATATAGTTTATACATAGTACGTAAGGGCTGTTTTTACTACCTACCTAGTTGGTTGGTTGGTAGGTAGGTAGGTAGGTAGGTAGTAAATAAAGCAACTGAGCTAACCACCATGGTTAGCTAGGGAACTGGAACCCAACGGAAAACTGTTTCCTGATCACATATCATCCATCCTTGCTGGTGCACTAGTGGGTGCTGGTTCACTATGGGTGTAAGTAAGAGCAAGGGTTTAGGGTTTAGGGTTTAAAGATCCTTGCTTTTTAGGGTTTAGGGTTTAGACCCTAAACCCTAAACCCTTGCTCCAAGGATAATCCAAGAGATGGTTAGGGAGGTAAGATGCCCTCCAAATTACACTTAGCAAATTTCTCCAAGTGCTTTTATGAGGTGCCTCCACAAGTGAATTAATTGCTTTAGGTGTATAGATAATATACTTCTTAATTACCACTTTTTTTAATGACAAAATAAGGAGGGCTATATATATATATATATATATATATGCAAACTAGTACTATTAGTTGGTGTAAAGGGTGTGGAAACCCTAGGAGAGTCATTTTTTGTTTGGGGGTGGGTTGGTCTTTTTGAACTCCAAGATTAATTAATTAATACTAATCTAAGGGGTTTTTATTTTGAATTTTTAGATTTTTTGACATGCCGTAGACTAAGGTCAGTTTCCACATTGACAAAAGGAATAATTTTAATTTTTTTTCAAAAAAATGAATTCATTTATTAATTTTGAAATTATAAAAAAATTTCCATCATCTACTTATGATATTGTGATATGAGTACTGAAATTATATTATTCAGGGTGTAGCTTATGATAATTATGATGATTTTCAACGTGTCAACTTCATATTTTCACAACATTTCAATTCATTTCATTATTTTGGGGATTATTTAATGATGAAACTGACCTTAGGGTAAGGTATATTGGAGTTATTCATAAAGTCACCCTGTCTTGGCCCTGTCTTTAAGCCTGCCTTCCCCTGCCTTAACTCTTTCAGTGGTATTCGCAAAGTAAGGAAATTTTTATTAAATCTCAGTATCAAATGCTGAAACTCAGCATTTAATGCACAAGGTTGAAGAATAATTATAATAGTCGTACAGGTAAAGAGCAGTTAAAATATATGTAGTAACAGTGGAGGCGCTCAGAAAAAAAAGAAGAAAGACAGGATGAAGCTCAGTTTACCACCAAAATTGTTGGAAAAAATAGTTTTGGTCCCCGCTATTTTGTTTTGTAGAAACCGACTTTTCTTGCCCCCCCCCCCCCTAATCACAGGACTTTAGAGATTATTAACTCTATTTGTGTAAAAACACTTCCAAATTAAACATTTTCAAACTTTATACTCATTTCAATCCCTGGATTACATGCATGCATGCCTGTTGGAAATTAGTTTTTTAGGGTTAGGAGTTTGTGCTATGGAGGGGATTGATTTCAATTCAACATAAGGTGGCTTTTCCAAGCTATAGTTATGGAACAACAACAACCCTCTACCAATTTGAACTAACCTATCTATCTAGGATATGCGAACCTCGAGGGTGCTTATGTTTCAATAATCAAAGGCACACGATGTTAGTTGTGTGACCATCACTCAACTTGGAAACTATTAGTGCGTGAAGTACTATGCAATGTTGTAGTATATTTATCACTAGGCAACCGAGGAAGGGAATGACAATTGGAAACCATGTGGAATGGGTAGCAACTAGCAACATGTGGATTTGAATTTTAGGGTTTTGTGGAGTTTAGCTTTAGTGTGGTCATTGAGGGTCCCTCACAAGGTTTCAAATAAATTTATTTTCAACGTCTTGACTCTTGGGCAATGGGTTGTTTGTGTATGGTATTGTAGTAGTGGAGTAGGGTCATGGGTTTTGTGTGAGAGTTGTTTACATATGGTGGTAGACAAAGAGTTTTTTTTGGTGTATTGGATGTTCTAGATCGGTGTGCATGATCACATTTGATGACTAGATCGATGTGCATGATCACATTCAACTTACTCGAGATTTGTAGTAGGGAACCAACTAATAATACATGATTTGTATATGCTTTGCTTTAAGAAGTTTCAACACTCGTTCCTTCACTTGTTTAATGAGAAACTAATTTTACTTCCAACTAGCTTTTGTTGTACAAGTGGGCCCTTTGTGGTGTGTTCTTGGTTGTTGGCTTTCATCCAACCCTTGTTTCCCTAAAGATGTACTCCCAACACACTTGGTATCTTCTCGACTCAATAAGTAAGAGACTTGGTCTCCATCCTTTGAGTTGATGCTTTTTGGTGTAAGGTAATGCTCGAGGAGCTTCTTTCTTTTGGGAATGCTTCTCTCTTTGGGTGTGATGCTTATTTTGGGAATGCCTCTCACTCCTTGGGCATTACCCTATATTAAACACCATTACATTTCTATTGTATTTTTATGTTTTCTTGTGAGCTCAATCAAAGTGAGCATTTCATTTTTGAAAATGTCTCGTCCTTTGCGAAGGAAATTTTTTGCTTGATAATAATAACATATCCTCTAGATACATCAAAGAGTTTTTTGCCAATGCTTTACATTACATGAGATAATCATAGCATTTGTTGATCACATGGGGACTTCCCTCAAGGACCTTAGGTATAAATCCAATATTATGTGGGTTAAATATTAAACAAAAATCAAAATATTTACCTAATTAGTAACAATTTATCATTATCTCAAAAAAAGCCATCCATATTGGATCCAAGTACATGGAGAATGAAATTTTTTGTTGGGTTGGGCTATCTCGAATACCTACAACCATATGCTCTCTCGTGTGAAGAAATAATGGGTATGTGTTCACCTTATTTCAATGTATCAACCCTCCAACCAAAGTTTGAAATTTTTTAAAATAATTAATTTGCATTTGATGATTGATGTTCTTTGTCCAAGTCTTCACATGTGATTTTAAAAAAAAATCAAGGAATGTTTTCAAAATTGTTAAATAATGGAAACTAGGGTTTAAACTATTGTTGGACACATATATGGTTTATCATATACCAATATGATAATGGTATATAAATCTCCAAAACCCAATACTATATTAATATAGCTATCAACAAATTGTCAACTTTAAAATTTCAAATATGAAATTAATATAAGCAAACTTCTAATGTTTAAATCATGGTATGAATATTAGTTGAGGAGACCAATAATAACATGAAAATATTTATTATATTTATTTGATGTTCTTCATTTTAATTTCCAATGGTTAGAATGAAGGCTTGTAAATACTTGGAAAGCTAGGAAGAAAATTATATTGTGAATTTTTTTCAATACAAATAAAATTATTACATTACTTATTTACACATTGCTTCTAAAGTCACTACTACTTAGTTTTGTCTGTTTTAGACAAGTTTAGACTATTCTTATGGACACATTTTTAAAGGTCTCTTCAAAGTTGTAGTCGGTATTTTTATTATTATTGTGTCTATGTATTTTTTTAAATTGTTAAGTTATAAATATTTTGCAAATTTTTTTTAGAAAAAAAATATTTGTGCCAAAATATTCCTTAAAAAAAAAGAGGATGTTACCTTTTGAAAAAAAATTCACCACTAAATAAAAACTAGCACCCAACATAATTGGCAAAGAAATTTTTTAATGTTTGATATCCAAATTTATTGATATCCAACTAATAAATAAATGAAAAATATCCAAGAATATTGATATCTGAGTTAGATTAAAAGATGGGAACTTTTGATATTCAACTAGGATATTTGAATTTTAAAATAAAATACAAATGTAACATCTTTATTTGATTATTTAAAAAAAAGACAAATATATATATATTCGACGGATGTCCCAAAAAAATGATATCCGCCCAACATTGATCTAAACACGAATAACATGTCTAAGCATGCTAAACATATAATTTCGAATTGTCAAGGGCACAAAATTATCATGACCAAAAATCCTTTAAATGTTTATAAAAATTATGAAAAAATACAACACAAAAACATGAACATGCATGAAAGGTTGGGCTATTGTCTTCAAATTTGCTATATAAATTTGCAATATAGCACAAGTTGTGATCATTGATTAGATGATTTAACCAAGTTTGGCTACAACCAAAGTGTGAAGGTAAACACATTTGTAAACCCTTTTATTTCCTAACTACCTATTACAAGTTGATATAGAATTTTTTGGTGAATTAAGCCCAAAAAAATCTAAATTTGATAATCTAAAATCTTGTAAAACCACAATTTGTTGGTGACACACCGATTTGTTACCAACACTAATTTGCTTGAAAAGAAACTTCACTAATGTGCAAAATTTTGCCAAAAATAAAACGTTTAATAAAATCTTAAATGCGTGTTTGGGTGGACCATGTTTGGTCTCACATGGCAAATTTTTTGAAGTGGATTGATTGTAATTGTTACATTTTATTGTCCATATATCAAGGTTTGACAATAGGGACTCATTTTGAAATAAGGATTGTACAAAAATCCAATCACTTGTTATGCATATAATTAACAAAATTACAAAAGTTTATGAACTTTTGAAGTTAAAATTACAAATTTTCACATGGGTAGCAACTAAGTTATTGAATTTTCTTTGTTTAGTTGTTTGGGTTGCATCTTGAGATTGTTAGGGACTTGGATTTAGTTATGTATTAATGAAAACATTATTAAAATGTTTTGCATCATATCGAATGAAAAACTATTGAATTATGAACTTTTGATTATTGAAAAAACTTAATTATTTTTTCACAAGTCCATAGCATATTGAAGAAATTTTGATTTTGTGTTAGAATTTTGCAAACATGTGCAAAACAATGATTTTTACGTGAGCTTAAACTCAATAAATTGAAAATAAAAATAAAAATCCTTGGATTCAATAGATCATTGCCACTTGATTATTTAGGCATTTTAGATGTCATGACATTATCCTTGGGTTCACAACCAAAGTTGGAGTAAGACAAAGGAACAACTAATTAATTATTATGAGTCACAATATTATTATTATATCACCAATTAATATGAACTAAGGAATCCGGATCTTGGGCTAATGGAATTGCAACTCATTTATAAATTAAGGAATTGAAAGATATTAACTACAACATGTTTAGTTTCTTACACAATTTCTTTTTTTTTCATTAATGGTAAAACCCTAATGTAAACTTATTAGTAAACTCATAACTTTTGAACTTGTTTGGATTTGGTAGTTTGAAATCTTTTCATAATAGTGATTTTTGAGTTAATTAATAATTAAAATGTGTAATTAAAGGGTTTTGGTAGGTTTTGCGAGAAGTTTACAAGATAAATGGAAATGCTTAATTTTTTTCTTAAATAAATAAATAAATAAATAAATAAATAAAAGAGTGAGACCAATTTTTTTCAATGTTCAACAAAATAGGGTTATTGTGTGATATCTTGAAGGATTTTGGTTTGTTTTAGAGGGATTTTAAAAAAAGATTATTAATAAATGTTTTTTGCATGGTGACATATAAAACCCCAACTAACTAACTAACTAACTAATTGAGTAAATGACTGGCCCACTACTATTAACTTAACTTACACTTAACAAGCAAGTAAGTTAAGCATTTAGTTAGTAGTGGCTTTTGCTTCATATGGTGGCTTCATAATTCAATTACTTATGAGTGCCGTCATCACAATTACTTGGGTTATCATGTTCGGCTGAACTTTAAAATTAATTAATGTGTCCGTCCGTGAACCTACCCACCCACCCACTTAATGTAGGATAAGGATGATGAAAACCTAAATGAAAAATACCCTAAAGTTTAGGTAGAGGCTTACTTAAGGATTACTTAAGAGGCTCACCTAAGTTACGGGTATCAAAAGGATTATTTAGGAAACTATGTAAGACCTAATATAAGGAATTATGTAAAGATTTCCTAGGTTAGAGGATATCTAAGGATAATTTAGAGGCTACTTAAGTAACCGATGTGGCTATGTAAGGACTACCTAAAGATCATGTAAGGGCCTATTTAAGTTATGGAATAACTAAGATAAGGACTATCAAAATCTTACATAGGGGTTACTTATGGTGCTACACAAGGGCTATCTATGGATCTACCTAAGTTAGGATATATTTAAGGGTTATTTAAAGAGTTACATAGGAGTCCTAAATCCCATAACCTAATTTGGATTTCAAATGTTTCCTTGAATTCCCTAGTTAGGTTTTAAGTAGCTTTTAAATAATCCTTAAGTATCCCATAATTTAAATAGGTTCTTAGATGTGTCCTTAAATAATCCCTAGGTAGTTCATTAAATAATCTTTAAGTATCTCCTAACTTAAGAAATTATTCCTATCTAACCCTTTAGGTAGGCCTTATGTAATTAATTTTTATTTTTTTAAAAAATCCCATAACATAAATAAACCCCAAAATAGATTTGTTGACTTAGGCAAAAAGATAAAAGACAAAATGAAATTGAAATAATTTTGAGTTGAGTTGAAGAAAACAATTGAGTTTTTCTTATTTATTATTTTTCTTTGGCACAATCCCATCCTCTATTTTGATTGTCATCCTTAGTTTACCTAGGCTTCTCAAATCTCAACCCAAGACACAAAAAATTAATTTATACCTTACCCTAAGGTCAATTTCCACATTGACAAAACAAAATTATTTATTTTTTTCAATTTTTTTTAATAAAAAAATAATTATTATTTCCGTGATCTTCTATCATATTGTCACATGAGTAATGAAATTATTTAGAGTGTAATGTATCATAATTATGATCATTTTCAACAAAAAATTTCACAAAATTTCATATTTTCACAAAAATTCATTTCACTATTTTGAGGATTATTTAATGATGAAACTAACCTAAGGGTAAAAGGTATATGGAAACCTTCAAGGACTAGGGGGTAGAAGACAAATTGACCTTGTGTTATTTCCTACAAAAATTCAATAGAAACCCTAAATTTCTAGTACTTAACATCATAGATTTTGGGGGTGGTGAGGGTGGGGCTAGGCACGTAGTTGTTGCTTTTAAAGCTAATTTTTTAAAAAAGTTTAATTTAATATTTAGGAATGTAGTTGTTGCTTTTGAAGCTAATTTTTAAAAAAAAATTAATTTAATATTTAGGCATGTAGTTGGGAAGGTGACCACTTTTTTTTGGTTGTACAATGTAATTAATTTTTAAAATGTTAAGTTTTAAACTATGCAATAAAATTGTGATGTCCCTAAACTAATTTTGTGCTATAAAATTGGGATGTCTTTAAACTAATTTTGTGCAATAAAATTGTGATATCCTTAAACTAATTTTGTGCAATAAAGTTGTGATGTCCTTCATTTAGGGTTCATTAAGAGCACTCATGTAAAGTGCATTGCTTGCAAGTGACTACCACTACAAAATGTCATGTTTATAAGTGTACTTCCCTTGGGAAATGAAGGGGTTGGGGTTTAGGGTTTAAGGGGTTTGATATTTGATAAGAAACATGAGTGCTTCACACTTGTCATGAATCATTATTACACTATAGGGTGGTACCAACTAAACTACTTCAACTAAATTACATCAACCATCTTGTTTGATCATTGAGCTTCTCTCCTCATTATCTTCATAAGTTTAGTGTTTTTCTTAAATTGTGTGTCTAACAACTTTGTTACATAATAACAATCTTGATGGAAGAAGACTCATAACTTCCTTTAGGTAAAAGTATGCTAAGAACACTAGGTAATTGTTTAGGTGTAATGTAAGGAGCAAGAAGGGTGATGTTTTGAGAATGATAGCCATGCACAAAGGTGGGAGCCAAAGTGTGGGACACAAATTTTCATTAATTTTTTTGATTTTTTAAAATAATAATAATAATAATAATAATAATAATAATGTGGTTGCATTACACCTTCAAGGCGCAATTTGTTGGTGGGTATTTCAAAAAATGAAATGAAAAAGCTCATTGTTGTTTTATTTTCCTCCCATAATACTTGATGAGAAAAGGGTGATTGCTTTTTATGTTGTGTAAACTCGTGAAGGATGGGCTTTATCAAACACTAGGACAAAATCATGATTTTTAAATTGATTTTTTAAATTATTGATTTTAGTCAAAACTTCAGTCAAAATAGACAACAATTTTGATTATAGTTGAAACAAATCAATTGTTTATGCCATAAACTTGATTGAGGTCAAATGACTAAGATGATTAAAATCTATCTTATTTAACTTGATTAAGAAAATCAAATTTGTTTTGGCATCCTATGTGATCAATTTTTTTTTAAAATAATAAAAAATAAAATAAAAAAAAATATATATAGGTTGGATTGTCAACAAACTTACATCCAATTTTTCATCCTTTTTTATTCTTAATAATAATAATATTATTTATCATGTCTCAACTTTTTAACATATAACACAAGAAGAAATCACACCCTCCACTTTCATGACCATGCACCAAGGCCTTAATCATCCAACGAGAACATCATGTGGTGAAAAGTAATGATATCTAAATATATATACACAATGGATTAATTCTAAATATGCATTACAAAAAATCAAATGTAATATTTAAAAAAAAATATTCATGTTATAAATTCTAATGTAATGTTTTCAATGACGATTGATTTTCAAATTTTGAACGTGGTAAATATATTCAATCTCTGAGAATGTTCAAATTTCATATGCCAAAAAATTACATATTAATTTAAATATAATATTTTTAAATGGGCTAAAAATTCAAATATAATATTTTGATCATTTTGAAAAAATTAACCTCGTAATTACATATAGATTATGCATTTTCATTTCAAATTTCAATTGATTTAAATTATTTTTAAATAATTATTCAAAAGTTTCAATGTAATGTTCCATTATCGAAGTGATTTAATCTTATAATTTCTAATGAAATTAATTCCACATGTTAAATACATAAATATAAATTATTTGACCTTCTTTTTCTTAATTTCTTAATTATATTTAATTATGGAGTGATGTAGTTTCATAATGAAATTGATGAAGCAAATGTCTTTAATGTCATTATTATTTTTTCATTTTTCTTTTATGCTTTAGGCTAAAGAAGTTGGGGCACACTTTTAATGTGTTGGGAAAAGTTCAATGAATAGGATTTTAAGGTTGGTGGTTTTGTAAATTTGATGTTATTCAAATCAAACACAATTAGTCATTTCAAATTAGTAACAATTCAGTCATAATTTTATTAGCATAAGAATCATGTTTTGTAATATTGAGATTTGAACCCACATTCAATTTCTAAATATTCAAATTGTTACCATTGAGTTCATTTATTTTTCAAAAGCCAAGTATTTCATACCTTGTGTGGGCAATTGAAATACCCAAAACCAAAGAGCCTACCTTTATTGAGTATTTTTAAAAAACTAAGGAATAGCCAAAATTGGATTATACATTATGTAATAGAGTTATCCTTAAAAACAATATCGAGTCAAAAACCCATTTTTTTGGGGGTATTTTTTTCCCATTTTGTCATCTTCTTTGGTGTTATCTATTAAAGGCCAATTTTTTTTAATCAAATAACAAAACTTAGTATGATATTGTTAAATTCTCTTTGCTATGATTTACATTGAATGCAATGGTGTTGGTAATCATCCTTGTTGATCTGGACACAGTAGGTAGATGTACAATATCTTATCTATTGCATGTTTGTGATGCCTTGTTTTGTTTTGATTTTGAAGCACAACACCAGACCCGACCATCTATTAGCAGGGCCATCGTGTTTGTGATGCCTTGTTTTGTTTTGTTTTGTTCTTGAAGCGCAACACCAGACCCAACCCTCAAGCCATCAGCACCCCCAAGTCAAGTGCAGTGGCAGATGGCCGGCATGGCTTTCACCTGCACACCAGTGGATATGAACCAGTGTTGGCCAATTATTGGTTTTTGGATCCAGACACTGATGCAGAACCAGCCAACACTAGTTGCAAGCTAAGTGCAGAACCCACAATCCATAGAATCAGGAACCAAAAACCAACTCAAAACCTGAAACCAAGTGACACAGGTTGTAAGCCAACCAATCGCTTGAGAATAATGTATGAACTTGCAGATTCGGTCTCACTTGAAGCTTGGAAAATCAGTGAGGCACATCAAACAATAAATTAGGTTTCCAGGAGCTGTTAAGTTCCGAGATCTGACAAAACTGATTTTTAAGATCAATAGTGGGCACATGAGACCTTCCAATCCAAAGACGAAAAAAAGACACAAATCTGAGCTCTGCCCAGAGCTGCCCAGGATGGATCACACAAATCTATAGTTTGAAGTTAATGGTGCTGAGGGAGAATCCTCTTTCTTACCATTAAGAGCAAATGGTATCAACCTTCAGTCCCCAAAGAGCCACCCAGCCCTATTCTGGTTGCAGATGATATTATACAGTGAAGGAGTTTGCTTTGCTACTCCCACAATAGTTTTGTACCTTTCACAGAAGAGAGCAATTTGGCAACTCTAGCACAATGGGTGCTTGCCCAAAGCTCCTGTTACAACCCCTTTTGGAAGTACCGTGACAAAAAAATTGCCCCATTACAGATACAAATGCAAAAACCATTCCTTTCTCCCTGCTCTCTCTCTCTCTCTGTGTCTCTGTCTCTGTCTATCTCTCTCTCATATTCTGTCTCTTGCTCCCCACCATCCAAGTAGGGCAAGGGGTTCATGGACACAAGGTTATGGCAAGCAGAGGTTTTTTCTCCTCCTCCGTAGCCGTTCTCTCTGCAATTCGGGTCTGAAGTTCATCAGTGAGGGCATGAACCCCAGAACTCCATTCAGCTCCTTGCATTTCACAGTGAAACAAACTGTGCAGAACTTGCAGTTCTTCAATGTCAGCTTTACGAAAGAAGCCCCGCAAAGTGGGGTACAAATCCTTCCTGCTCCTTAGTGACTTGAGATTTGTGTTGACAAGCCTGGTGTCTGCTTCAGCAGCAGCACCAGTTCCTGACAGCTCCTCCTGAGGTAGCTCCTGATTTGTGCTACTATTTACAGATGAGCTGCCTGTTACAACAACAACTGGTGTTTTCATACTGACCTGTTGTTGGGATGCTAAACTGCATTGCTCTTCTTGCAAAGAAGATCTTGGATTTGGTTCTTGAGCTTGGAATGCATAACAACCCCCCAGGTTGTTCCTTCCTTGTTTTTGTAACTCAACACTTGTTAGCCTTTGCACCCGATCCTGCTGACTCTTCAAACTTCTCCCCAACTCTTGTTTGGCTGTCCAGTACTTGATGCACTGGTGTTGAGGATCAAGTGACTCTACAGCCTGCACCCACCCACTCCGTACAGAGAAACAGATCTAAGCATTTATGCATGTTGAAGTCAACAAAGATTCGTCCTCTAAACCCTAAACCCTTATACCATCATCAAGGCAAAGATCCATCCTATAAACCCTAAACGCTAAAACCTTATACCATTATCTAGGCAAAGATTCACCCTCTAAACCCTAACCCTTATACCATCATCTAGACAAAGATTCATCCTCTAAACCCTAAACCCTTATACTATCATCTAAGCAAAATCAGATGAAAGACTTGGGATTTTCCATTTGCACTACTACTCACCTGGATAATGGTTGGCAATGTTAGCCCAAACATCTCCAGACCATTGAGAGGTGGTAGCAATGGTGGCAACTGCTGTTGCTGCTGAAGCTTATTATGTCCACAGCGGCGATGAATAATCACATCATTCACACGGTTCTGAATTTCACGCCAGCACTCGTCCACTGATTCATTCAAAAAGACTTCCGTACTTGATGGTTGAGAAACCTGGCAAAAAATCAACAAACCCACCCACAATTTCATATCCGTAACAGGAATGGATACTAAAAAGCAAGTGCATGTAAAATTCATTTGCATCAGTCTCATCACCCCCTCTTGAATGGTATATCTTTCACAGGATCTCTGTTGAAAGATCCCACCACAACTCATTGGATTGGTATCATCAGTCTCTCTTTTTGGAATATATGAGAGCTTCATTAGTTTCATGCATGGAAAGAAGTCAGGAAATGCACAGGGACACTAACCTTAAAAAGTGGTCTAGCATCTCCGCCTCGATCCACGATTTCCGATACATAGATGCATGAGTGAGAGATGTCTATCAGATCGTAGAATCTGATCTGACTCTTGAATCCTGCCCCCACCCAATTGATCATATGCAAAGCTCAGCACAATTGCCCTGCCCTGTTGCTAGCTACTACACTACTGCCCAGGGATTCTGATTGACATTGCATGGTAAACCAGAAGAAGACCTGGCAGGCAACACAAGAGGTTCTTTTTGTTGTTTTTTCTCAAGTCTTTTTTTATGAATTTAACTTGATTGATTGATTGATTTACCTGCAGGAAATATGACATTCTTGTTATGCCACCCACTCCTTAACACAAGGTGCCCTGTGTCCAGGAGCTCCACAGATGATCTCTTGGAGCGCACAACTCTTGCAACACGAGGTCCAATAGTAGTAGTACCCTGTGCCTGCTGCTGCAGCTGACACCCATTTTGTTGTCTTCCGTTTGCATGCACAACTTTGATAACTGCATCTGCTTTTGCTGTCTCTGTTACATGGTGCATCATCACAGGGGAAGAACTGATGGTAGTGGTGGTGCCTGTGTTGTTGTTTTTGTTGTGTACAGACAACTGCCTTCCCAGTGGAGAAGATTGTGTTGTCATTTCATCATATTTTTCAGCATGCGCCTGTGTTGTTGGTTTTACACTTCCTGCTGCTGTTGCCACTGCCACATATGATAACTTTGTCATTGGCGGAGCAGAATCTAAGCATTGTCCAGCGTTACTCCTGTCTCCTGCCAACAACAACCCACCATTGGCGAATGGCACAATGAGTTCTCTGCTGGTGGGTGGTGGAACACCATCCCTCTCTGAGCACACTACTTTCGCTCTTGAAATAGCTCTCTGAATGTTGACTTCAGCTGCTGTGTCTTGAGCTGCTGCTGCTGCTGCTGATGTCCCCTCTGTGTCTTCATCAAAAGGACAATCTGCCATCTGAGCTGTTACACAGATCATTGGTTGATGATGGACACTACTATTCCCTAAAGCTACATCCTTTTCCTTTGGCAACTCTGTAAAAATACTTGCTTGTTCTTTCTTGTCATCTTCATCGTCACTGAGAACAATGACTTCTGCAACATGCTGCATTTTTCGAGAGTGCTGCAACTTTTGGCCCACAAAAGCAGGATGGTGGTGGTGGTGGTGCCCATGCTCTGACATGCCCAAGTGTTGTCCTCCAAACCCAACATCTGGAGATGGAGCCGCACCATGAGCGGCAAGATACTCGACTGAGAGATGTTCATGCTGATGCCAAGGTGAAGACACATTTGTTTCAACTGGCTTGGATGCACATAGTGGTGGTGCTACTGCACCATCAAGTCTGCATTTTATATCCTCACTAAACCAAGAAATTCCCTTATCAGTGCCATTTGCAACCAGCACTGAGGCACCACTGGGAGATGGTCTTACTCTGGTTTCTGATTCTGTCAGATTGTGACTGAAAGCACCCGCAACATTGCCAGGGATATCTGCAAGAGGCAGAGAGCTTGAGGGTTGTTGTCGAACCTCAGTTTTAGTCTCTGTTCTTAGGAGCCTTCCAACCCAATCACGCACATGTGGTTTGACATCTGCATCAACAATGACCTCAGCTTCCATTTTGACTTGTTGAGGCAACCCAACAGCAGCAGCAGCAGCAGCAGAAGAAGGTGGAATATGGATGCCAGCAGTGTCTGTAGAACTCTTCTGCAAACCGGTGGTGGCAGCACCATTGCTTGGAACCTGCTGAATTTTGGGTTGTTGTTGTGGTGCTATTATACAGCCAGGAAGTGGTGGTGGGTGAATTTGCAGCTTCTCGTCCTCCTCCTCCTTGTGGAAGCTAGGACGAGGAGGAGACTCGGGAATTGACAATTGTAGCTCAAAGTTGGTCCATTTGGAAACTGCCCCAGGTTTGCCTTCAACAGCAGCAAGAAGTAGAGTGAGCTCTTCTAACGTGTATCGATACAGCAGTGTTTTCTTGTTCCATGGGCAAGAGCACAGGAGATGTCCATGAAGCAAACATGAGAATTTGTCAGGACAGCATTCGCAGCTAATGGCTGACAAATGAAGATCATATTTGCAAAGCTCGCATTCACGCTCATCTGTTACATCGTAGTTGCTATCCATCTTCTTCTGCTTCAGAAGACCAGGCAATCCTCCAGCTATGTCTTTCAGGGACTTTGATTGTGCACACTCCATTTTCACTCGCTCCTGTTTCAATCAACCCAACATGAGGATTCTTCAGCAACCTACAAAAAGACCATGAAGATTTCTAGCCAAGAGCTCTCAAGTACCTCAAGTGTTTGTTTGTATTGCAGCTAGCTTTACCTCAAGTGCTCTGGCTAGTACTCCACCTTGATTGTGAAGCACCTGTGAGGCATGAACAATTTCTGATTCGAATCCTTTTGCGTGCCCATGCAATGTTTCCCATACTGATCCAGGTGATAGCTGTGATGCAAGCAGTGATGATGACTTCCATAAGGCTCCCCCTGCCCGCCTTTCTCTCCCTTGAGAACTCTGCTGCTGCTGTGCTGACCACCAAGACATCTTGACTGCCAGTCGTGCTGCTCGCAACAGCAGCTTGTCATGAGACACAGATGTCTTACGACACTGCTCTCGATAAAGCTCCACTGCTGCTTGACCGTGCAACAGCCAATCAACTGGTGCCACATTCACTGCCTCTGCCACATTAAACCCTGAATTGAATCCTGCATGGTATGCATGCGGAAATGTGATCACATAGTCCCCTGCTTGCTGCACAAGCCTGTACACTGGGACGCCTTCTTGCTTCAAAATTGACGGTGACAACTGTGTCACCTGACAATGCAACAAGATTTTCCAAACACAACACATTTCCACAATGTCAAAACCACCTGTAGGCCATTCTCTCTTCATAAGACTTGAGAAACCCATTCTCCCTTACGCTTCCAATCTTAAGCTACAACCTGAAAAGAATTGAGGAAGGAGCTGATATCTGATGCCATATCAGAGAGGCATTGGACATTAAAGAAAGGAGGGAATGAGGAAACAGATCTGACTTTTACAAACAGAGACAAAAGACATTGAGGATCAGTGGCATTGGATGGGGGTTTCTTTATACCAGCTTGTGGAGAAGGTCAGGTTGCTCATCAAACAAGTCGGGCAAATGTTTCTTCATCACTGCCTCCAGTTTTGACGCTGCAAAGCTTGGTACACCATACCAGATTTTGGGTGCACCCCAGTGCAGGTAATTCAGGGAGTAGAAATGATGGTCCTCCACATGCTGCAAAAAAATAACATAAGGATTACTACTAAAGTGATTAGATTACTGCACTCAGCAATTTCATACACCCCAGTGCACATCCAGAGTCCAAACTAGCAAAAAACTCAAGCTGAAATATACATGCAAATCATGAAACACATTTGAATGTTTCCATTGATGGCTGGCAAAACCCTAAGACCACAGCCAACAACATTATCATCATCATCAGCAAAGAAGAAGAAGAAGAACAATTGTGGATTTGTAGTTCTGTGCCACAAGTACCCAGCAGAATGAAGAGAAGCACATGCCAATGTAAAGCCATGGCACAAGCACGCCAGAGATGTCTCCCTCTTCAAATGAGAGCATTGACCCTGGTTGTCTGGCAATGTTGTTCAAGTTCCAGCCTGATTTCTCGTATGAAGTTGGATCAAGGATTGTCCCTGGGTCTGCCTTTGGAAAGCCACTTCCGAATTGACCAGTCTCAACATCGGCACCATACAGAACCTGTGGACAAAAGGAATGAACCACAACACAAAACCACACAAACTCTTTGTTGGCACCTACCCTCAAAACCCCATGCATCAAATCCTAGAAACCCACAAACACAGAAATTCTCTGGCACCTAACCCTCAAAATCCTGAATCAAAACCTAGAAACCTATCTGTATGGTGTCTTTGCATAGCTGAAAGTCTGACCTCAATTTGGTCAGTTGCTTGTTCCACGATCCGCCAGTACTCTCCCTCTATCATGTCTATAGATGGCTCCCACTTCTGTTCTTCACCATTATGGCTGGCGTTACACTGCTCTGGAGAAGTGTCATCATCATCTGTATTCCGAAAGTACTGATCCTTGAAATCTTTTGCATATCTCTCAAAACTCCCCAATTGGAAGGGAATACCAGGCTCAAAACCGAAGAACTCTTGCTGATCATCAAGCGGTGTCAAAGGTGGCTTAGTGGAACCTAATCTGGTCTCAGAAGCAAAAGCAGAGGAAGTACCACCTCCTCCCATTCTCCCGAGTGATAGGCGGCCTCTCCTCCTTTTCCTTCCTTGCTTGGCAGGTGAGGTCTCCTTGCTGATTGGTTCTCGCACTTGTAGCTTGTGCACCTGCTGCACTCGTGTTGGGAACCACATTTCATCAAACTTGACAGAATTCTCTCGCAGTGGGCATGGTGGTCGCCATGACTGTGGTGGAACCACCCGACAGATGCCAAACGGTTCTGCCTTTGTTCGAATGCTCGCAATATATGCAAGTGGGTCCTTGAATTCCTACACAAAGGTCCCATTAGAGCATGTCAACCAGCAGTTCATTAAAAGCTCCAAGTCTACAAAATGCTGCAGCAACCAATCAGATGCAGCACCCAATGTGCACATGAGGCAGTGCATGATGTTGTGATACAAGTGCATCATCAGATTAGCATATGTTTTTTGCAATACTGAATTTCTACAGATTGCAACAGAGACCCTTTTGAGGGGAAAAAACTTGCAAACTTTTTACACACTGTTTTTCCAATATGCACAGAATGGAGTCACTTTGTCAGTGACAGAGCATAGGATTTTTTTCCGCAAGCCATCATCATCATCAACAAAATCACCTCCTCCTCTGGATAGAACACTGGAGCATCATCAAGATATGGCTTACGACCAGCATCTGGACGCCATGTTGCCACCACCTGAAATATCAAAAGACCCCACAAAACCAAACCCACAACCCAGAATGCTCGTTCAGGGTTTGATTGCATCCTCCATGAATCAAAATCACACAGGAAACCAAATCTCTTCTATTGCAATATGTAACACAATCTTCTTCTGCAACAAAGAGTACCACCAGACCTGGCAAAATGACCTTCAAGGTACTACAAAATCAGGAAAACTTCACCCACATACACAGAGTATAGATTTGGCCATTTAGTGTGGATGGAATTCTGACCCTCTGACAGCCATGGCAAGATGGACATCCACGCACCACACCAATTGGCAACTTTGGCTTTGAAGCATTAGTAACCTGATCATAACCCAGAAACACTTTCCATTTTAGTAACAATAACAGAAAAACTCAGAGAGCAGTCAGCTATTGCCGACATCCAGTTTAGGGTTAGGTGCTGTGAACGAGGTGAGAAATTGAAAAATGTAATCAAGTGGCTTGCCATCTCAAACCTGAGAAACTAAACTTACTGGAGGCAGCAGTCGCTGGTGAACAAAACCAGGGTCATCGTCTGCCTCCTCCCCGTTTCCACTGCTGTCAGACTCATTGTAAGTGACATGAACCCTGCGCCTCACAGACCTTGGCAACTCTTCATCTTCACTGCTGCATTTTTTTGCATACTTGTGTGGGGCAGCGGCAGTCCGTCTTCTCTGAAGAGGTGGCGGGGGCAATAAGTAGTGCTCCTCTTGATTACTCACACGAGAGTCATTGTCCCTCTCCTCCTCCTCCTCTTGATCCTCCACACCCAGTGGCTCTGTGATGAGTGGTGAGTCAAAATCCAGCTTCTTGAAGGTGATAATGACGTGTGAAGAATCTTCAATCTTTGCAATCTCAACTGGTTTGGGGAAGAAACTAGTCTCTACTGCTGCTCCATCTAAGCCCAAAGAAGCTGCAAAGATCCAACTCAAACAGCATTAGGGTCAGGTCTAAAGTACAGTGCTTTCAGAATGGGGAGAAAGAGACATACATACATCATCATCATCATCAGCATCAGCATCATATGTCCACAGAGATCACTGAGAATAAAACAACAGCCTGAGAAGCAAGCTTGTAGTCTTTCCAAGGACAAGAAGAAGAAGAAGAAGAAGAAGAAGATGATGATGATGATGATGATGATGCAGACATTCAAGCTCCTTGCTATCATTTCAAAATGACCCATTTGTGGCAGTGCAACATTCAAGCTCTTTGCCATCATTTCAAAATGACCCACTTGTGGCAGTGCAACTTTCAAGCTCTTTGCTATCATTTCAACATGACCCATTTGCAGTCATGCAACATACAAGAGCAGGGAATTTTCCACAAGTAGATAGAAGAAATGGGCTCAACAACCCCGACATTTGATTTTCACATGCTGAGAACAAAACTCAAAATCAGATCACCAATCTCTCTATCGATGACCATAATAACCCCATAACTCTCCAAGACCAAAAAAAAAAAAAAAAGAGGGTTCATAGACAAGAACAACAAGAGCTACTCACCTGATAGTCCAAGAGGGTTGTTGCCAACTGGTGTTGGTATTGAGTCAGCTGCAGCCATGATGATTGATGCCTTGAACAAACCCAGCCACCCACCCCTCTCTCTTGCTTCACTTAATCCATACCATGGTAAACTTCAATCAGAGAAGACCAAGAAGAAGAAGAAGAAGAAGAAGAAGAAGAAGATGGTGATGATGATGATTTAAGAAGCAGAACAAAACACCAACACTTGCAAACCATGTAATTTTGTAATTTCTTCAAAACACCCACCACACACAAAGAGCACCTCTTGCTCTTCCTCCTCCTCCTCCTCTTCCCCCAACCCTCCCTCCCCTCCCCCACCTCCCATCTCCCACCATCCCCAAAATTTTTGCTCTAGCACAGATTGTAAGTTCTTGCCATCTCTCTCTTTTATCTTTCTCCTCCTGCTACCTACCAGTCAACTCTCCACCAAATCCAAAACACAATGGGGTTTTCAACTCTCTACCAAATCCAACACAATGAGTTTCAACTTTCCATCAAATCCAACAATGAGGTTTTCACTTTTTTTGGTTTGGGGCTTTGTGCTACAACTAAGTTATTCAACTCCCAAATTCAGGTACATACCTACTGCTTCCGGATCTAGATTGACCCAAAAGGGATATCTTTGCTTGGATGCTTGAGCTTGAGGTGCTACTCCTAGTAACTAGTACTACCACTTTTTCTTCTTTCTTATGCTTGTTATTGTTATGCATCACAATCTGAACCTGCTACTTTTGCTCAGCAACAAAGTGATGATGATGTTGATGAAGAAGGCGAATAACCCATGAGGGCAAATAACCTACAATCTCAAGGGAGAACCAAGAGGAGAGCTTTTATCTTCCACTCCCCCAACCCCAAACCCAAAGCTACAAATTTGTTTTGCCTTCATCTACACAGCAATGCATCCACCTAGCATTTTTCTAGCAACACAAAAAAGATCTACATCTAAGAACAAATAGGGTTGGAAGGAACTTGGGGAACATGACCACCACCCAAGATTTTCATCCCCAAAATTTGCACCTAAAGTAGGACAATCAAAACACCAAATTTTTGTTCATGAAAACTCATTCATCAAATACCTACTAGGTATTGGGACATGATTCACCACCCAAGTTTTTTGTATCCTAGAAAATTGAGTAGGACATTTCTAAACACCAAGTTTTGTGATGAAAACCCATTGATGAATTACTACTACTACTACTACTTCTACTTAGTACAACTACAACTTCTACTACTACTACTACTACTATTTCTACTTAGTACAACTACAACTTCTACTAGTAGTTTTGTTGCAAAACTAATACCTATTGGGAAAAAGAAAATAGATTTGATAATTATTGATATTTGATGATGATTGGTGAGTCCTTTTTTGGGTTATCTAAAGTGGGGCTCAAATTTTAACAAAGCAATTTTACCCAATGAAATGAGCTAGTATGTGGAGTTGTATGAGGAGTTGGGACAAAGGCTCTATATATATAAAAACTTAATTGGGTTTTTTTTTTTTTTTTTTCCCTCTTTAGTGGGCTTAAGGGGAAAGTGATTGTTGGTAGTTGGCAAAATGCTTTTGAGGTGAGGGAATTAATTAAATGGGTTGTGTGCAATCTTTATTACATACCTACTTGACTCATGAGTGAGTTTTCCTTAGTGTCCTTTTACCCTAGAGTATGTTGCCTTTGTTGTTGGCCTTGCCTACAAGGCAAGGATATTGTGTTTAGATTCATTATAGAGTATAGTAGCTTAAGGGACTTTTGGCCCCTAGGTAGTAGGTCTATTTTTATACCAGGATTTTTGAAAGATGATATTTTGGCTTGTCCGGATATTGTGTTTAGATTCATTATAGAGTAATAGTAGCTTAAGGGACTTTGGCCCCTAGGTAGTAGGTCTATTTTTATACTAGGATTTTTGAAAGATGATATTTTGGCTTGTGTTGAAACTTGAGATATTAGTTATAGATTTATGATATCTTGAAGGATTTTGGTTTCTTTGAGAGGATTTGTTTTTGAAGCTTATATTTTTTGCATGGTGAAATATTTTAATTTCCATAATTCTTCTTTTGCCTTAAGATACTTTTTTAATGTAAATGGCAAGGTTACAATGTGATACACCCCTTGTTTTGGTGGGGAGGGAGGGAGGGAGGGAGGAGGAGGAAGGAGTGTGCTTGTGTGTTGGTGTACATCATTTAAAAATGTTGGTTAGGTCTTTTTTATGTTTTATTTTTGTTTGTCCAAAACAGGGCTTGGCCACATCTAGTATGGAAATGGTTTTTGTTTATTTAGTTTTGGAAGGAATTAGTCACATGGTCATTTAGAGCATCCATCTATTAAGGAAAAGGAAGGTAGTTTGTTTGTTTGTTTTGATCATTTAAGATCTTCTAAACCATGGTGACCTCCATTTTGCTCTTGATTCTTTGGAAAGCCCTCGATAAATAGGGATGTAGTGAGGTGGTGTCATAATGTTTACCTTTAGACCTATGGTGCATGAGTTATTGAATTTTGAATACTTTTTTTTTTTTATATCGAAAATTTAATAAAATTGCATATAGGAGTGAGTGTTTCATTTATGGAAATGCCATTATCATTTTTTTCATTTTTTTCCCCTAGATATCTAATGAGTACACGCCAAATGGGTATTATGAAAAAAAAAAAAGAAAAAACAATTTTAAGGAGGGTTGCTATGCTTCCTCCTTAAGAGAGAGGCATCTTATGCCTATAAGTAGTCATATGATCCCTCCCATTCTTAAGGAGTAGGGGTAATATCCCTCCTCTTTTCTACAAGGGATATTTAACAATATAAGGTGCCCTCCAAAATATAAGCTAGGAAATTTCATTGAGTGTGATACAATAGAAGGTAGCTTGAACAACAAGTTTTAGGGTTTGGAGATAGGCTGATTTTCAAGCAACTTTAGTGGGAGATGGAGTGCAAGGATCAAAATTTCCCACTTCTTTAGATATTCAACATGTGGGTAATATGTGTTTTGATTTATTTGTGTGTATGTGTGTGAAATGGATGAAGCCCATTCTTCTCTAATATAGCTCTTGCAAAACAAAAATCTAAATTGTTTTCTCAATGGTGGTAGTTTTCTTGTATCTAATGTGTATGCTCAACTTTCATTTGTATAAATTACCTAAAATAGGTGAGAATTGAAAGCATGGCTTGATCTCCTAAACTATGATACAAATGATGGAAATATGGTTTGAAATGAAAAGGCTTGTTATTTGGTTTTGTAAAGCAATCATGCAATACTTTTTTTGGTGTTAGAGAAGGGTACTTTAGATCTTTGAATCATGCCTCCTTTAGGTGCACATAGTTGTCAAGCTTAGGCACACAATTCCATAATGCATAATATATCATGAGGGGGCCACACCTCTAGGTGCAAGCCCTAGGGCATTACCCTATAAATAAGAACCAAAAGCCTCATCATATAATGAGGAAGCAAAATATCTTAAACAAAGCCCCACCCACCTTGCAAGAATCCTTTTATGACAACCAACCCATTAGACCCATTCTCAAAAGGTTCAAAGTAATATTAGTGAAGCATAATTGAATTACCATAGATGTGAACAACATCTTCAAAAATAAAATTCCTCTAATTCTTAGACATGAGGTTTTACCTCTCTTTTGTTGATTAGACTAGTCTAAGCAAAGATAAAATGGACAAAAGAAGAAGAAGAAGAAAAATGTCTTTAGTTTTTATCTTATATGGTTTAGATACAAGAGAAAGGATCATGTATTATGGAAAGTAAGTTCTACTAGAAAACAAAAAAAAAATGTTAGAACCTATTTATCACATATTTTACAAAAAAAATTCATTACAATAAATACAATTAGAATTACTTGCATTTCAAACAAACTTATTAAAAATCTACTTTTATGATGCAAAATTTGAAAATTAATACATAATAATGAATGCTTATGTCATTTTTCAATCATTTAATTAAATACATTCATAAATTATTATACATAATAATTTTATTTTCAAGTTTCTTGAAGCAAAAGTAATTTGGACAAATAGTCACAAAGAAGAACTATTCAATTGCCTTAAAATAATTGGGATAATGTATATATTTAATCTATCAAATGAAATTAGCATGATTATCTAGAGGAAAGTCTAGAGATTATTTAAATAGTTTTCACATTTGCCATTTAAGTAAAAACTTGATTTCATTGTGTTAAAAGGAGAGAAAAAATCCTAATGCAATTTAAGGGACATGACATACAAAAGTGATAGTGCATGTTTAAATTGATGTTTATTTTTCAAAAGACAACATTCTTTGAACACTAGTACTAACCAAGGAGTTTTTTTTTTTTCATTCAATTTGTGATGTAGCCAAATTGTTGATCATACACAATTAGATTTAGCCAAATTTGGCTATAGACCTATGAAAATATAGAAATTTAAGAACCTTCTTATATTTTGGCTACCTATTGGAACTTGTTGTAGAAATTTGACAATGTATTGTTTTTTTTTTTTTTTTTTTTTTTTTTTTTTAAAATTTTTTTTTTTTTTTTTTTTTTTTTTTTTTTTTTTTTTTTTTTTTTTAAATTTTTTTTTTTTTTTTTT
>Ga0116231_10001995_pt1 | contig 42602 bp, 33 predicted proteins | sample S1TSphgellanicum_2_FD_89695 | JGI IMG/M metagenome (GOLD analysis project Ga0116231, IMG submission 89695) | Host-associated microbial communities from peat moss isolated from Minnesota, USA - S1T2_Fd - Sphagnum magellanicum MG | ecosystem: Host-associated > Plants > Peat moss > Unclassified... | reverse complement strand
CTTGAGTGATAAAATCTCTTGTTGGGCAGCAGTCAATCTTTGCTGCTCCTGCACCAAGCTCATGTTCTGCAACAAAGAAAGGAAAAATCAGGCACTTGGCTATGGAAAGTGCAATGCAGTTTTAATTGTTAACTGGTTCTGTCAGAAGAACAAACAGTCAGACAGACAAAATAGAGAAAGAGCAGACCTGCTGATGTTGTCTTGCTTCTGCTTCATGCAATTTGTTTTCCAACACACTCAGCTGTGACCTAAGAAGAGTAAGTTCCAATGCTTGTGCTCTCAAAGCCTGTAGTTCTCCTTCGAGGGTTACTTCACGAAATGACTTCCTCTTCAATGCATTTACATCTGCTTCCAGCTTTGTCTGGTTCTCTTGAAGCTGTCCCTGTAGGACTGCCATTTGGCTGGCCAAGCTTGTGTTTTGTTCCATGAGACTTGTCATCTGCTGCACCTGTGTCAACACATTTTGTGTCTGCTACAAATAATGAAGCTAAAAGAACTTTATCACTGCCATCCATCAATGCAATATTGACTTTCAGACTGACATTGCAAGAAGGGGTAAAAAGAGGAATTAAAAAAGAAAACCTCTTGCTTTGAGATCTTTCACCCAGAGAGATTTTCACACTGTCACTAAATGCAACAAGCCTGAGAGTCTCCATCTCTTATAGCGAGAACAAAATACATGAATGGTGGGTGTTCTGGAAAATCAATCACAAAGCCAGGAGTGTGTCAGTACATGCATACCTTTTTCTCTAGATCTGTTGCCTTCTCCACTGCAGCTGTCAGCATCTCTCTCAAATTAGCAGCTGTGGCTTTTGATTCCTCCAGCTCTTTCTCTGTTTTGTTCAACTCACTCCAAAGATGGGTCATTGTCTTCTTCTGTTGTTCCTTCCCGACAAGTATGTTGTAGTCCTCATCCACATTTGCTGCAAGGCTCTCAGCAGAACTGTTGTGTGGAGGACTCACCAATGCTGCGACTGGACAGAGAGCAACCAGCTCCTTTGATTTCTTCAGCTCAGCTTCTAGCTCTTCAATCTGACCTTCAAGGGCTTTCACTTGCTGAACATGTACAAGCAAATGTGTATGCAGTTAGAAGACAACAGAAAGGAAGGAACCACTAGTAATTCTACTTGCCCATTACCCAACTCTGGTATATATATAATCTTACTCATCCTTGCTATGTAGCCCTAAACCCTAAACCCAATAGTTTCCCACAAGACATAAGCCTTACCACCCATGTTCTGTACTTCTCATGTGTACATGGAAAACATAGCATGTGATTTATGTCGTGTCCACTCAAAACAAGCCTTACCAAGCATCTTTAGTTTACAAAGCACATAGTAACATAGTATAATGCAAAAAAAGACTTCACCACTTCCCATGGCCCTCCTCCCAAAGGGGCGGCCTCACTCGAATTTCCATTCACAATCTGCACTTCCAATTCAGTGATACGCTTGTCACTCTCTTCATGCTGGGACTTTGAAGCTGCAGCCTCAGCTTGAGCCTTAACCAGTTGAGCCTTCATTGCCTCTAACGAGGACTCCAATACTGGCAACACTTTGTGAAATGCCGCATGGAATCCTTTGTCAGGGAACCTGAATTTACAACAACAATTACTATTACTGGTCAGGAATCCAGATGTGAATCAGGAATGAAAATTATGTTTCTCCAGCTGGAATCAATACTATGCTGGTCAGCAATCTGAGAGTAGAATCTGGAATATTATGTTTGACCCCCCCCAAGCTGGAATCTTGAGGAAGTACTGAAAGCAAGTACATGAAAACTGTGAACAACTTCTGTGAGAACAGAAACAAAGATGGGTGGTTTTATGAACCATACCCCCTGTTCACCAGTACACAGTTGTTGAGCGACTGCCCATAAACAGCCCATTGCTCCCACTAAAAGTCAACTTTAAGACATCAGTAAACTTCCATGCCCCCAACAGCAGCAACTGTCACTCTTAGTGCAAGACTTCATCAAAGCCACCATCATAGCCATTGCAATACATTTTTATTTGCAATCAGAGGCAGTGGCCCACACACATGCATGCACACACACATATATATGTTATGAAAGTGATGCACAGAAGCTCAAAAGTACCGAATCAAAGTTTTGGTTGCTGAATCGAAGGATTAGGCCTTCATCCTTGGTTGCCTGCAAGATCTGTTGGAAACCCATTTTGGATTTGGTCAGGTACTCCAGACAAACAATGGGGACTAAAACTGAGCATGTAATGTACAATAACCTGAAAGACAAGGAATGCAGTGTCTATCCATAGATGCAAGCCAAATGAGAAACAACTACTTTCACATTTTTCTTTGAAAAACTAAAAACTCCCCTGCACAAAAGCCAATCCATCAAGTTCCAAAACACACTGATGATCATCATTATTCCACACAGCTATCCCAGAAAACCAGTAGTAGTAAGTCTACTGCAAAACACCCAAATTTGTAGTTGATACCTACCTTTCCTTCAGCAACTTGTGATCGAAAGCCAATGAACTTCTGATCATTGCTTTTGAGCAGCACAACAACTGCTTCAGCTGGGTTCCTGATGCAACAGAAAATTTTCCATGACAAAAGCACCATTTTGTGTACACCCTAGTCTTTATTGCTTCCACTATAAATCGTCAAACAGGGAAAAATGCTGCAATGGTGGATCCAGAATTTTTATTTCAATCTTGATGCAGTTGTCAAACTATTTGCCAGTGGATCTTCTTATCCAGTATGCCCATGAACAGTGGAAGCTTCACCATTTGTAACAAAATCCCACACGAGTTGTTTGGTGCCAACCTTCTGTGCACAATAGAAACCCCCATTTGGTGCTGCCAGGGCAAACAAACCTCCCGCCTACACACACCATATCCAACCAACAATTTCCTTACAACCCCACTGAGATTTAACCCTAAACAAATGTAGTCCTCCAAATTTTGACAGAAGCAAAGGAAATCAAAAGTCAATTTTGGACTAAACTCCCCAAAGGGTTTAGGGTTTAAGGCTTAAAGGGGCTAAGGTGCTTGCTTTTCACTTGCAAACATTGTTCAGGGTTTAGGGTTTAAGGTTTAAAGGGGCTAAGATGCTTGCAAGTGAAAAGCAAGCACCTTAGCCCCTTTAGACCTCAAACCCTAAACCCTGAACAATGGACACCTTACTAAACTGTCAAAAACTGTATCTGCAAAACTCTTGAAGTTCCATAAACCCACAAAAACAAAGAAAGACTATCACAGAAAAGGAATTTTTTTTACCTCAAGCAAGTCAATAATCATGCCCATGCCCATGCTTATTGCTTTTGTGCCTTCTAGGCCACTGCCAATTCAGTCAGGTAGTAGAATTCCAACTGCAAGAAAACACCCACCACCAAAGAGTATGATTTTTCATGATGCACTGACATTTGATGTTAGCCTACAAAACCTCCAATTCTAGAATCATGGACGAAAACATCAATTTTCCCACATGGAAAACATCAATCTTCCCACATTCTTCTTCTACTACTACTACTACTACTTCTTCTGCATCAAAAGCATAAATTTGCTTACATGAAAAGGGAAAGCTCTAGACACAGATGACCTAAAAAAGAGGCAGGGAAATGGAGGGGGGCAAAAAATACACACCCAACTCTGTAAATGCTCTGTTAATTGCTACTCTGCACTAATCACCATCATCCTAAACCAAAAATGGGCAAATTCCCAATGCACTTGCACTGGATTAGCAATGCCTTCCTTTCATGATATCCGGATTCAAAGGATCTGGAATCTCCCTCTGTTGCAAGCTGATGCCAACCCTTTGCCAAGCCCCCAAGGTATGTATGTATGTAGATAGCCTATCTTGCATTCCCATTCCGAATTAAGGGCAAGTGCAAACCCTAATTTTGTTTTAGGGTCTAATTTTTTCAAATTTTGCAATAGTAGAAGTGGTTCCATTGGTAATAAATGTATGCCATATTTCACTCTAAACCCTAAACCCTACCCTCCCCAAGATTGTTTTCAATGAGGTGTTGTTGGCCACAAAATTAGGGAAGATATGATGATTGCACATGCCTAAGCATCACCCCCACACCATAAACCCTAAAAGACTATAATATTACCTCTTGGTATTTAAATGCAAGTGATTTGGATGATGCTTTTGATATGGGATGATTATGAATTCATTTACAACTTAAGGTTTTGGATTTGAGATTATGGGGAGGGAGTTAAGGTGTATGAACATTATAATCAACCATACTATTTACACAAAAGCCTTTTGATGGTTGAGCCAATAGTTTTCAAAATAATTCATTATTGCATTCTTATATGCACACTAATAATATGAAGGTGTTGGCAAACAAATGCATCATCATATGAAACTTGGAACAAAATAACATAAAAGGTAAATAATTTTATTTATTTATTTATTTATCTATTTTGGTATTTTATTGGGTTTTTTTAGGTCAACCCAAAACCATGTTTGGCATCATGTGAGGAGACAAATGAGACTTACCTACCTACTACCCTACCAAAATCAAAAGAGGAGCTTTATAAATAAGTATTCACACAATTCACAATCAAATAGGGGGTGAATTAGGACATATTTTTCCATTAGACATTAGGGTTTTATTTTTGATGTTTTGGATATGTTTTAACAAATTTCTCAATGGTTTTTTAAAAATTATGTTGCTTATTTTTGTTCTCATTTTGTTGCCCAAGTTCCCAAGCACCACATTTTTATCACATATTTCACCCTAAAAAAATTTAGGGTTTTAGGGAGGGGGGTTGTGAATGTCCAAATTTTGACTGAATTTATTCTATTAATGAGCAAATAAAAGAGGCTCAAGTTCCAAAAAAATACATTAATTTTTATTTATTTTTCAAAACAACTTTTTGGATGCACCCATAACTAATTAATTAGTTAATTAATAGAATCAACAACAAGTAACCATGAATCACACCACAGATCTCATCACATGTCAGAAAGTGTCAGGTAAATTAATTATTATATTTATTTATTCATTTCTTTCTTTCTTTCTTTTTTTTTAGGTCATCACATGTCAGGCACCGTCAGTTCAATAAATTTTAATTAAATTTCATTGGTTTTTTTAACACTTGGAGCAGATTTTTTTTATTATTTAAATTTAAATTTTTTTTTCTTTTGGTGGGTATAGGCTACACTGGGAACAGAATATGTTTATTTGTGAATATTTGTAAATGTCCCTCAATGCATATTAGTACCCTATAATAAGCCAACTTTTATTGTGCCAATGAGGGCATGGTGCAAGGCACAAGCCAAGCTCAAGACCTAAGTTCCCAAAATGTGAATGTGCCCACCTCTAACACTAAAAAAGAACTAATTCATTAGGACCTTACAAATGAGAATTGATCCATTTTTGGCACATTTTGAAAGATTTGTGTGGTGGGAGCAAGATGCATTTTTATTGTGTGTCTCATGGTAAAAAAACAACACTTCAATTGTGTCACCCTTACATGAAACTATAGCAAACCCAATTGCTTATCCATCTTCTTTTCACAATTTTAATAGAATGCAAGCTTTTAAAAGCTCAAAAACCTTTTAAAATGGTACCCTTTTCTTCAATTTTTTTTTCAATGAAGGAAGCTTCAACCATCTATCAAATGAATTTGGTCATTGAACTTGGATGGAGTTCAAGCTAGAGTTGTTCGGTTTTTAATTTTAAGAAGAACCTCGGGTCATGGTTCTAAAACTTTTTAAGTTTTTGATGGAACCTTCAATTTGGTGACTAATTTTTTGGATTTTTTAAACTTTTAAATATGATTTTTCTGAACAAAATTAGAGCCTAATTCAATTTAAGATAAATTCTAGTTCCATTTCATTACACAAAACTAAACCTTTGTTTTGTGTGTCATATTAGTTTGTTCAATTGATTTACACAATCCAAAATAAAGATTACGTAGTATTGATTGTGTACAATAAATTAAAACTAATTTTTTGCATTAAAAATAATGTTAAGCTTTTATATTTTTGAAAAGTTATATTCATATACCTAGAGAACTTGAACATATTTTTAAAAGGACAACATCCTTGGTTCAAGTTTTAATTCCAAATTTTAAAAAAGACTACCATGCTACCTGATTGGATTTGACAATAATTTGTTGAATAATTAGTTAAATCTTAAATCTTAAAATCAACACTTGATTTTTAAATTCTAAAATTTTCAGCATGTAATGATTATAAATAATAATAAGGTCATCCTTCTTTAAGTTTGTGGGATAATCCAATGTGTCTAGATTGCCTTATTCAATTCAAATGGTAGTTCCAACAAAACATTAAACCTTTGGTCCAAAACTACCTTAAAACTTATACCTAAACTTGCTTAAAATCAAAAACATTCCAAGAACCAATGTTGTGTGGTTATATAATTTATTTGGTTAAAATTGTTGGTTATTAACTTGACACATAAAAAAAAAACTTAAATAGCCAAAATTTATAGATAATTTCAATGGTTAGGAAAGTTGTTATAATTGACAATTTAACATAACATCTAAAATTTTATGGTAATATAACCATAGCCAAAGTTTCAAACAAGTTAAAAGGTTTGTCGAATATTAGACCAAGGTATGTGGGTCACCAACTATGTCAAAGATGTGATCCTTGCCATGATTGTATGAATTTGAAACTGCACGCAGTAGACCTAGAGTTTGTAGATTTAGAATTGATATGTTTAAAACTTTAAAAAATTCAAATTTGAACACAACCAAAAAAAAAAAATTCAAATTTTTTATGTAGTTAAAATGGTGATCATCCATATGACAATTAAAGAAAATATAGTTACAAACAAAACATGAAAGAAAGAAAATCCTTCTATTTTTGCTAATTTTTGAAATTTTAAAATTAAAATGGTCTAAAAGTTAGTGTCTATAAAATTCAAAAAAATCATCATTTCCAAAAAAAATGCCATATTGAAAATCTTTGACTTTTTTAAAAACCATGAACATTAAGAGTTAGGTTGCAAGATGATGGTGAATAAGAGTTTTCAAATTTGGACCATCTATATTTTATCATCGATTTCATGTGTTTTATTTTAAATACAAAACCTAACGAGGCCATGACTATATGGGAGATATATTAAAGTTCACTTGAATATGTTCATATTATAATCGGATGCATTTTTCATGTAACCATTTGGTTAGGGGGGATTTTGTTTTTTGAATTTACAAAATATGTGAATAAAAATATATGGTCTTGTATATTGATGTTGGGTAAATTTTATAATTTAATTAATTTATAATAAATTTAAATTATATTATATAATATATAATATAAATAATATAGGGTAACATTAATATAACATATGTGTTAAACATTTTAAATATTAGTCATTGGTAAGTTCAATTGATAAATTATGAGCTTTTAATTTGAAACCTTTTTTTATTATATTTTTCATTTGTCTATTTAATTTTGCACTGATCTTAGGAACATGACCTAATCATGAGGGTAGTTTTCTAATGTAAGCATGATCTAATTGATAATTTTTCCTTTGGAAAACAAGTTCATTCAACCTTGTTTTAAAATGATAATTATATTTTGATTCTCGTGCCTTTTTTTTCATTTCCATCTCTCATTCATAACTTAAATATGGTCTATTTTAATTATATTTGAAAATTTGAAAGTTCTTGTTAATGATTAGTAATTTAAAAAGTAGAAATACTAGAAACGTTACATAGTGGTAGTGATGAAAGGTGATAATGGGGGATCAAAAGGAGAGGTAGTGAAGGAATAAGTGTTAGGCAACCCAATAGAGGAGGAGAACTAGATTATTGCAAAGAGTTTTTTTTTGGGGGCATAGATTTTTGGACAAACATCATAAATAGAAAACTTACAATTTTGGACATGACCAATTTTAATGAAATGTTTTTGGATGTTTGTTGGTTTATATGTGAAAAGCACATGCATGTTATTGTAAATATTTGTATGTGTTAGATCAAGAATATAATCAAGGAGTGGATCCCATACATTAGATTGTTGCTTGTGAATTGCATAGATGAAGGTGGATTCATTATGTGCTCATTGATAATTGGTCATTGCTTGAATATGAATGAATGACTAGTTGGATGTAAACTATACCATCATGGGTGTATTAGTATGATTTCAATGTCAAATATTCATTGCATGGACATTGTTGATGTTATGTAAATACACCTATGCAAACTAATGTAACTAAGTGCTTGCATGATTGTTGAAATAAATCTATCTTGTTACTTTATTAATGGTTATGTGATTAAAAAATAAGAACACAAGAATTACGAATAAAAACATGAGATGTGTATGACAAACCTAAAAACATATCTTTATTATGCTAGCATATGCAAACATGAACATAAAAAGAACATAACAAGGTTACGATGCAAGATCGTGTTTAAGAATGGTGTTGAACAAATTGAAGGAAATGAGAGGTCTTACTTTTATTTATACCCTTTTGGGGACCTAGCTCAAGGAAGTTTTCAAAGAAATTTCTATATATGCATTGAGTAAAATAACTTCTTGAGAACCTTCATAATTGAAAGTCAACTATGAGTTAATTAAAACTAAACTGAAAGTTAACTAGGACTTAATTAGGAATCAACTAAAAGTTACCTATAATTAACTAAAATTTAATTGAAAATTAATTTGCAGTTAATTAATAATCAATTGGAAATGAACTATGAGTCAAATGGAAATGAATTAAAACTTCACCTTATACTATTCCATTTCCCATGTTTGTGGTGGGGATTGGAAAATAATATAACACCGTGTTTAATGTGATGAACATTGTTAAAAGCCCAAATAGGGGGTATGGGTGGAATTGTTTCAATAATTATTTGTAAAAAATAAGGTTGTGACATATTTACAGAGGTGTTTAATTTGTTTAAATTAAATGTCATTAATAAACATTTGAACTTATATATCATCTAGGTTCAAATCCAACAAAAAATCTTTTCAAATGTAATTAATTACCTTGCCTTGGACTTGTGTCGAAAAAAATTATGCACAATTTTTGTTTTAGTGTTATGAAAATTTTAATGCAATGGGTTGACAAACTTCCCAAAATCCATAATATATAAAATATATAGTGTTGGAACCATTCATGTAATACATAATTGTGTATTATAATTAATTCATTTGTATTGTAGAATTTAATTTCAAAAAGTTCCCCTCTCACCCCCTTTGATTTCCTTATTTGTTTCCAACACTAACATTCAATCTCCATTGTCCTACATCTTGTTATTGGCATTGTTCTTTTTCCTTCACCTAATATATAAATGTAACAATTTATGATGTCATGTTCAAGTACATTTTTTAGGTTTTTTTAAAGGTGGGGTATAGGTGATATGTCAATTCCATTTGTGATCTAAATCCATTATAAGGAAAACCACAAGCCTATGAATCAATAATGGTCACGTTAGTTATATTATTGAACATAACATAATATAACAAGATCTCATCTTCTTGTGGTTGAAACTTGATGCGTATCTAAGTAAAATGGGTCTACCTAGCCCATTCCAATAGTACATAACTAATTGCGGTGTCCTATTTATGTAATTTTTCAATCATTTTCCTAGGTGGGACAATGCAATCACATATTGGTTCCATTTTAATGTAATTAATTTGACTTGTAATGTGAATCAATGATGGAGGATGTACTTGAAATGTGAATTAACAATGGGGGCATTAGTTTTGGATTAAGTATTGGTAGAACCCATTAGCATTCAATGGAACATTAGTTCATTCTATTGAACCCATTGTATTATTAAGTGAACAAACCCTATTATGATTGTTCCATAATACACAAAATCCCATCAAATTGACATTCAAGGGAACCATTTTTTATTATGATTATGGTTCCATTTTAGTGTGGTTAATTTGATTTATAAACATGATCGAGTGAAAGAATGGTAAAATATACCAAAAAAATAGTGTAAACAACCAAATATTGGGGTCTCTATATAAAAGAATTGACAAGTAGAGGATTTCGTAAGGATAGTAATATTCTTTTTGGGTACATTAATTATTAACTTTTTTTTGCATGAACTTCAAAAGTTAAATTGTTATAATCATTTTTTAACACTATTTGTAAATATTTGAATTGGACCTAAAATTTGTGACAGTTTGAAAAATAAAATTTAAGTATTTGAAAGTAGGTAAAATGTTTTTGCAAGTATTTGATTTGTTTTTCATGCAACTCAATATTGATATGGTGAACATTCCAATATAATTTCTCTGGTTAATAATTATTTTTTTCATAACTAAAATCATCCCCAATTCTTGAAAAATAGCAAAATTATTGGGGATACTTTTGTGGTATTTTTTAAAGTTCAAATGATATGACACAAATTACTTTGAAAAATTAAAGGGAGGCTAAAGATGTTCATAAAAAAAACTAAAAGTTTCATTTGTTTTGAAATGTTAGAGGAAGGTTAAAAGTCTTTTAAATTATTTTTTTAGTGTTTTCAAGTAAAAAACAAAGTAGCGAGTATGTACAAAATATTTAGCTTGCACCCACCCCAATCATGAAAGATGTATGCTTGGAATGTGAATCAACTATCAGGACATTTCATAATAGGCCTTGATAGAACCTATTGGCACCTAATGGAATGACCATTTGCCTTCTTAGGCTCATCCAAGTTCCTAATTAATGGAATGAGCCATATTAAGACAATCACAAATTTTCATGAAATTCACATTCAAAGAAACGAGCACTTTAATGTAGTTAATTTGGTTTATAATGCGAATTGACACTGAAAGATGCACATTTGAAATGTGAATCAATAGTGGGGACATTTTGGAACAAGCCTTGGTAGAACTTGTTATTACCCAATGGAACAACTTGTCCTATTTGGTCACCCTAGTGCCAAGGTGGAACAAGCCTTAAATGATTTGTCCTTAATTTGTGACATAAATCAATGGTGGATGACACACTTAACATGTGAAGGTATGGGTGGGACACTTTGGAACAAGCCTTATTATAACTTGCTACTAGTCAACAACTTGCCCTATTGGGTTCACTGTTCCCAAGTGGAAAAAGCCTTACCGATATTATTACACAAAATTTCTTGAAATTCCCATTCTAAGATATTGTCTATTATTATGATTTATGGTTCCACTTTAATGCAATCAAATTGATGATGGGACATTTTGGAATAAGCCATGGTAGAACGTGTTATTATTCAATGGAATGACAACTCCCCCTACCCCACTCATTGCATTCCTAGATGGAACAAGCCTTAACAAACCTATTTTATATAATACACAAATTTTCATGAAATTCACATTCAAGGGAACCATTTATGATCGTGATCTATGGTTCCATTTTAATGTAATCAAATTTGACTTGTAACATGAATTGACACTAGAAGATGTGCTTGAAATGTGAATTGACAATGGGAACTTTTTGGAACATTTCCTAGTTGAACTTATTACCATTCAACAAAATAACAATTCACCCTATCATGTTTTTTGGTTGGAATGAGCCTACCAAGATGATTTCATAGTACACAAATTTCCATGAAATTCACAATCAAAGAAATATGATATATCACCTATGATTATGATCTGTTCACATCATTATCAAAAGAAAATGTGTAAGGTAGATAGATGGGTAAGTAGAGACATAGCTAACCCATCCCTTTCCAACAAGTCTTACTAGGTTTTCTCTATAATATATCACTCTGTGATTATGATTGGTTCACATCTATGTATGAAGCAAGGTAGTTTGTTTTGTCACATTGAGATTTGTCAAACCATGACACTTCATGTCATGCTTTTTGTATCTTCAAAAAGCTCTTGATGAGTATGGGTGCATTGGTTTGGTTTGAAATTATTTGGAACTACTATGTGGAAGCTATTGATTATTGAAACATTTTTTCAACAAAAACTAATTAAAATTTCATCTAAAAACCATATTGGAATTTGGGAGCATTTTTGGTGTAGTTGGAAACCCATGATTTAATAAAGTTTATTTAACAATTTTTAGAGCTAAGGTGTGAAAGATATTGATTTATGAGTGGATTTTGTTGCCATAAATTCAAACAAATTGTAAAAACTGGGTTTGGAAAGTGAAATCAATTGAGCCTTCAATGTGTTCATGTTTGGGCCAATGACACGGGGCAAAAAGTATGTAATGTAAATATAGGAAAAATTCTATGTTTAGACCTTTCTCCAATGTAAAGAACTAAAAAGACTGTTGAATTTTATTCATTTTAATTATTTTATTTTATTATTTTTTTGGTTGTGTTCTTATAGGTTGTATTATATACCATGGTCTTATGCAAATTGTAAGGTCCCATGCAAAATTATGATGCAAGAATTACTTAAATATACAAGGAGAAAGTTTGAAATGTTTTTTACATAGTAGGTAAGGCTTGAGGTCAAAGGCATTACCAAAATAAAGGTACTATTTGAAGTGACACCCATGGTGGCACTCACATTCTAGTTATGCCCTTGTTTGAAGGCCACGGCAAGGTTTGAGGTCAATGGCATTACTAGAATAAGGGTACTACTTGAGGTGACACCCACAATGGTGCCCACATTTTGGTTATGCCTTTGTTTGAAGGCCTTGGTAAGGCTTGAGGTGAAAGGCATTACTAGAATATGGGGTACTATTTGAGGTGACACCCAAGGCAATGCACACATTCTAGTTATGCCCTTGTTTGAAGGCCTTAGGCCTAAGGTCAACAACGTTATCATAATAAAGGGTGTTATTGAAGTGCACCCAAAGTGATGCCCACTATAAAGGGGTGAAAGTGTGGCCCTTGAACATTACTATCTTCAAGGAGGTAAGGTTGAGGGAACAAGGTCAACACCTTAATACTCAAAAAAAATTTATTATCGCTTGATTATTTTACTACATCTACTCAAGTAATAGGTAAAAATTCATGTAAAGAGCCAAAGAGAGTACGGTTTGTTATCAAATAATAGACCTACCATCTTGTTTATAGGCTATTCTAGTAATGCCAAAGGAAGAAAATATAAAAAGGTGCATGGGAAACGAAAATATCTACAAAGTAATTACCTTCCAAAACTTTACAATACCTTTAATGCCTTTGAATATTGCCCTAGTGGGTCTACAAGCAGAACATCCAAAATTGTCGTGATCATCACGGTGGTGATTATGTGTTGTAGCTTGCATTAAAGTATTTTAATTGTGATTGTGATCATTGCAGTGGCCATTTCCTTATCATCATGTGCTACAAATGTTTGTAGGTAAATATTCCTCTTTGTCACATTTTTTTTCATTCATTGGTTTGTTATTTGATATATTAACAAGTTTTTCACCATGCAACAACTATTTCAATTGAGCAACCTTGGGTACTAACTATTTTAGTTGCTTCCAATAACCTTAGGTATTAATTGCTTTAGTTGTTTTTAATGTTTTCTACTTCAATTGCTTTTATGTTTTAGTTTTTTTGCACAACAATTAATAAAAAAACCATTAAGATGTTTTCATCAATGGCATCCACAAGTGCCACATAACCTATAATGGTTATTTCAAATGCCACAATACTTACAACAACAATAGTTTCATGTGATGAAAAAGATGACATTGATTTTATGTCTCAATTTGAAATTGAGCTTGGAACACAAGAGGCATCAAATGTTGACCTTGTTGTAACTTAGGAAACTTCGTTTCCAAAGCTTGTGGCCAACTAAAGTTTGTGGTTTCCTAGCCATCAATCATCAGCCTATTGGGCTTTTTTGTGATGAATAATGATGCAACAATGAACATTTGTAACCCATAGATGATGTGGTGTTTTGTTTGTCACCCTATTCAATTGGAACTCGTTGATGCGTAGGGAAAGCAGAAAGGGTTTGTGAGCTACAGCAAAAACCATGGCACAAGTGCTTTGAGAAAGCATGCTTTTCATGAATATCCAGATTTGTATAAGAAGTGTAGATTGTTTTTGCTACAAAAAGTTGTAGGAACCCAAAATGAAAAACAAGGGACAAAAAAGAAGAAAATTGTCCCACCTTTTCAAATCACAAACTATTTTGGTAGCTAACAACCTTACCATAAATCAGATTCGTTACATCGGACATTTTTGGAGGATTTAGTTTTATATGTTGCAAAGGTTATCACCTTTGTTTTCTATTGAAAATTCATGGCTACAACATTTGGTTTTGTGATAGTGTGGGTGTGTACAATTTCCCTCCTATTGCCAAATGGTGATTGAAGTGTTCCTTAATATGGTGGACAAAACCAGGGAAAATTGTATCATCCCTACTTTTACATCTCCTATTACTTATACATGTTCATTTGACCTTTGGATGTCTTGTGTAAGCTTGGATACCTTTGTTATTGTTGTGAGCTTCATCAATGTTTCATGGGAGCTTTGTCATGTGAATTTGGGATTTTTGAGGTACACAACATTGTATGTGCAACCATGACAAACTAGGTAAAAAATTTATTAAATTCCTTTGCTTTACTTGACAAAGTAATTTTGCATACGTAAAAAATGAAAAGTTTAATTTAAACATTTTGATTTTTGGATTGACTCTTATTGTTGCTTGTTTGGCCTTTCCACTAGCATGCCCATTTGTAGGGTCATGTTTTGGGCATGCCATGTTAAAGGTAACTTAATATGCTATTGAGAATAATACAATTTATGCTGGATTTTCAAAAGTTAGTTTGAAAGAAGTTTAATCTGCATTATAAAAGACCATTACTTGGACAATTGATATAATAAGGGGTGATAAAAGTGGAAAAAGTCTTGTATTGTTGTAGGTTTGTTTGCCAAGATGTTGAAAACTTCGGTGAAGATGAAGTTTGCTTCTCGAATCATCATATTCCAAGAAACACTAGAATATCGGAATGTTATTTCGATTTGCTACAAATGATACAAGTTATTCATTTATCTTTTAAAATGTCAGTACTTCAAACTTGGGCTATTGCTCAAGCCATTATAGATACACTCCTTCCTATTGTGAAACATTGTGTCTTGAATCAAAATGTTAGTTATTGGTTAGATGCACTTTATTCTGCCTTCACCTTATACATGCCATAAAGTTGATGTAATTAGGGCCCAAACTTTAAATTAGCCATTGATTCGTGTGGACTTTGATTCAAAGTTGCACAAATTCAAATTAAGGATGATGACACAAGTCATCAATATTCTATCCCCATTCTTGGCATTTGTTTTAGCTTATAATCAAGCCAAGGCCCATAACATGTTTGTTATCATGTTGGACCCTGGCTTCAAGAACATGAAAATCATATGGGATTTTGTGGGCAATGACATGCCATTTAAATTGTTATAAATTATGACACCAATATTGTGTGCCCTTTTTTTATGACACGTGTTTTTTCATTTGAACTTGTTAAGGTAACAATAATAGATCAACTAACAATAATTGAAAATGATGATTCATTTTTTGGGCAAATTGTATCAAATGATGATATAATCATGTCCACCTTGAAGCATGAGTTACAATTATATTGATGGTTGGCTGTGTGACCAATTGAAATTGAAAACCTTCTATTTTGGTGGGTAGAACATGTTGTGCAATTTTTCCATGTCTCCTTCCTCGCTTGTCAAATACTTGGCATTGTGGAATATCACATATTGAAATAGAACGCATTTTAATGTTACAGGTGTCATCATTAACTTGAAGCAATCTAAGCTTGGGATTGAGAATTCGTATTGAGAATTTAAATCAATTCGTTTTCATCATCAAGAACTAGCTTAATGACACTTGTGTTGTGATTTCCTATGATTGGAAATTTGTTCAATCCATTTTGTTATCATTTTTCATGTGCATCGAAGACTTATGTCATTTGTAAAGTTCAAGTCTTATGTTTGTTCAAACAATTTGAAGGTTTTTGTCATGGTCTATTCAATGTCAAATACCCAAACGCCCAATTTTGAGGAAATAGATTGTTGCAGATGTGAATAGTGAATAAACATTAAATACATAATTGTTGCAAGTTAGATGTAGTTTCATAACATTTTCAAGTTTAAAAAATTCATTTTTTCGAGTACTTGCTTTGTAATTGCAATAACCATTTTTTTTTGACAATCTAATCCCTAAACCCTAACCATTCCTTAGACTTCCCCCTTTCTAAATAAACCCTAATACCCAAGAACCCCTCATATTTAAAAAAAAACATTGACCTTAACAAAAGGTTATGGATTTTTTAAAAAAAAATTCAAAACCTTACTCGAAGGTTCTTTCAAAAAATAATAATAAGAGGAACCGACCCTAATGGTTTTCTAAAATCAATTTGTAAGGATGAACATTTTAGAATGAAATGTTCATCCTTAAGAAATATAAAATCCCTTTAATGCGAAATGTTCATCCTTAAAAAATATAAGATCCCTTTAATGCAACCAAGTGAATTAAGCCCTTGTTAGGTGCACTCCAAATAGACTATGAAAATTTTGGTGGCGATTATAGAAGGTAGATAAGTGAGTAGGTAGGAAAGTAGGGAGGTAGGTAATGAATCAACCCTCTTCCAACAAGTCTTATTGGGTTCCTTGGATGATATATATCACCTCTGATTGTGTGATCTATTCACATCATTATCAAACTTAAGTGTGTAGGTTGGTAGGTAAGAAAATAAGGAGGTAGGAAAGTGTGGAAGGTTGATGATAGGTAGGCAATAAGTAGGTAGGAAAGTAAGGAGGTAGGTAACCAACCCTCTTCAACCAAGTTATATTGGGTTCCTTGAATGATCATGACCAGTTCACATAATTATCAAAAGAAAGTGTGTAAGGTTGGTAGGTAGATAATAGGTAGGTAGGAAAGTAGGGAGGTACGTATCCAACCCTCTTCCAACAAATTCTTCCCAGGCCCCGTGTTTCCCAAACGCAGGAACGCAGCCCAGCAGAGAGGGAGCGAGAGAGAATGGCAGCAGCGGTGACGGAGCTTGCGGGAAGCTCCGTCGTCTTCGTACCCACCTCCAGAATTGTGTGCAATTCTGTTGGCCTCTGTTCTTCTTTCTTACCAGCATCCAATGCTTGCTTTCCGCTGCTGCGACCGTCGCTTGGATTGCCTTCGTTTCGTGTTTGGAGCACATTTGTTGAAGCAGGTGGTTCGGGGAAATGCGCAAACGGACGAGCTCTAGAGTTTGAAGCAGCAACAAGATGCGACAATGGACGAACTCTAGGGTTTCAGAACGGCTTAGCATAGCGGAATCGAGTGCTAGGGAGGTCGGTAGTCGCTGCTGTAGCGGAAGAGGGTGCGAGAGAAGAAATTGAGGATGATGATGGTGAAGGCTATGACTCACTCGAGGAGGACATTGGTTTTCAAGGAGAGGAGAAAGTGGAGGAGGAGGAGGAGGAGGAGATGGGAGCTGCACCGGTGAAAGCGAAGCAACGTGCGGTGAGACGAACCTTTCGGTTGTTGGGAAACAAGGAGAAGAAGGAGCTTCGTGCATATGCCCATCAATTAGGCGACGACATTTGTGTGCACCAGGTCAGAAATTACTTTTCCAATCTCACAAGAAAAATAGATCTTCTTCTTCTTCTTCTTCAGTTGCGGTTGATGGACACCTAACTTGGTTGTGGCCACAAGTTCCTTGTGGACCGACCTTAGTTGAAGCCCCTGAAGGTCTAGGTTTGAGCAATCATGCAGGAAAGTGAGCTTGTTGAAGACGAGCCATTGCATCACCACTTGTGGGTCTAGGGTTTACGGTTTGGGATTTTAGGTGTTGTAAGATCCCTAAACCGATGGAATTTGTGGTTTTCTAGTTGTCAAGATCCGACCAGGAATGTGTCTGACGATTTGCAGGTTGGAAAATGGGGGGTAACTGCAAATGTTGTTACAGCAATCAGTGATGCATTGGAGGCGAATGAACTCATTAAGGTGTGTGTCTCTGGCTGCCCCTCTCATTTTGCCGTTTTGTGTAACTCCATCTGTCCTGAGCAGAACAATGTTGCCAGATTTGAGATCAATGAAAACATCCCTCATTTAAGCTGCTGCCATTGATCAGGTTTCAATAGCAGGGAAACCTGACATGAATCTTTTGAGGATGCCATCTATCTATGTCCACAAAGAAATCCTCGCTGTGGATACAGGCTTCTGCTCTCCAGTGTGGTTTCTGCTAATTCTTCTGTTCAACAGGTGAGAGTGCTTGATAACCTTGCTGATGAGATGGAGGATACTGTGCGGGAACTGGAATCAAGAACAGAAGCACAAGTTGTTGGCATAATTGGAAGGACCTTGTTGCTGTATCGGCCTAGTCTCCGGAAGCTTGCTGCAGCACAAGCTGCCCAGGAGAAACTACAACAGCAGCAGAGAAGAGCCCGCACTGGTGGTGTATCTGCAGGATGGGTGGGTTTCTTTGTCTTTGTCCCTTGGTACATCTCCTCCCTGTTGCTGTTCCTGCCATGGTTTGACCGTCCAAAATCTCATATCTTGCTGGACCTGAACTGCAACCTTGGAATTTCACCACCTGTCCCTTCAGGGCTGCTGCTATTTAAACCAGGATTGAACTGCAAATACTTGGTATGATGGCAATCAAGCCTGGAAATGATTGTCACCTGTCAGACCTCTGGTGCATTGATAGATGACATATGATGTATGCATATAGCAAGTTACCTTAGAGCTCTAAGGTAACTTGAGATGCAGGGGCACCTGTACCTGCAAAATTGCAGTATTTGTTGACACGGTGAGCTCTACTCCTGTGCTTCCAGTTAAGCTCTGATGATGGCAATATGACCAGCTTCAAAAGTGAGCACTCAAAAGCTTGCAGCTTTTATCTGTTCTCGGCAACTGCAAGGGGTACATTTGCATCTTTGTGCTGTGCTAGAATTTTATGCAGCATGTTCAGATATCCAATTCACATGTTGTAGTATCCATATGGAGGAGATGACACAACTAACAAGTGTTTTCTGCAGAAGAAAAGGTCAAGTCAAGAGCGACAAAAAGGGAGCTTGAAGAAATCTCAAGTTGCAAATCGATGATTCAAGTACTTGTAGCTATGGTCAAATATGGAAGGGAGGCAGAAGTCATAATTTTTTTGTTTTGACTAGTGGAAGTCAAGAACATGTAAGTTTTTTTCACACATCACTTGACTATCCTTCCATGCTTACTTAATTTGCCAACAGTAGCCAGCCCTAGGTTTCCCATCTAGTGGGAGCAAAATTAGGTGTAGAGAATGTAACTTGGCTTGCAGTTGTCAGATTTTGTGTTGTGTCTATGATAGGATGGTCTACTATTCTGTCATTTCATTTGTTGGCATTGCTTTAACTGTTGTACTGCCATGCGTAAAGTGCTTGGAGAAATTACCTAGTGTATTTGAAGGGCACCTTATATTTTTTAAACATCCCTCCTAGAAAAGAGGAGTGATCTTACACACACTAATTAGGAATGGAAGGGACCTCACACGTATAAGTAGGCATAAGATCCCTCCCACTATTACGAGCTCATGTGCTCTACCTCTGTTTAGGCTTATGATATGGTTTGTCTCCTGCTTTCTTGTGGGTGAGGCACATGGTAAGGGAATATTCCCGAAATGTGGGGCTGGATTTAGCTACGACCTTATCCTAGGCTGCATATTTTCGGAATGCCTCACCCTATGGCTTCACCTTACACATAAAATTTAGATAATGTTTGAGATTTATCTAGACCTAAAAGAGAAGATTGTTTGTAACAGCTATAACTCAACAAAGTTGTATCTCCATCTGGTGTATGTGCCATCATGGATTGTGGCATTAGACTTAGAAGTTTTTCCAGCAAGTTGTTTGTGTTCCTATGATAGCAGCCATGTTGATGGAGGTTTACATATATTCCCTAAGATGTCTTATGCTTTAGAAGGTGAAGTCTTTATGCTTCCAAATGCAATTTTGTTTTTAACATTGACATGATGTTAAATTAATGGACAAATTGCTCAGATGGAAAGTTAGATAAGTCATGATGATGCAAAGAAACTTTCATCCTCATAGGCATAAATGGTTACACATGATTAATAGATCTATGCCCTAATGGTCCATACCTGAAGTTGCCTGGACCTTCTTCCCCAATTAAGTTTGGGGGGGAGGAAAATTTGCACATGGAATACCTTGAATACAAGAAACAAAATGTTGGCTTGTACAGACATAGGTTGTGTTGTTGATCTTCACAAATCCCCATTGCAAGTTGTTGATGTTCACAAATCCCCTTTCTTCTACTTGACACTCACAAACTAGATGGCATAGTCAAATGGATTCATACAAGGTTTTATATTATAGAAATATTTATGAAAAACCCATAAAGGTGTATAGGTCCACAGAAGTACATGGGACAAACATGCTCAAATTTTTTAAGATTATTTGCAACTGAATCACATGACAATCCACTAATTTAAACCATAATTCTGGCTTTATGGCCTTGAGAATCATAAGAGTTCCTTGGGCAAAAGGGGGAAAATGTACAATAACAGCCTTCGAGTTGGGCATTCCTGAAATAAGCACTCTTTTGACTCCGTTTTAGGAACACCTTTCTTCAAGGGTAACTACTAGATATGTAATGTATATAGTATACAAAATAATGGTGCTAGATCTGCACAACAAACAGATAACTAGAGAGTCTGGTTTAGGGTTTAGGGTCTCTACTTCTTTACTCATACAATATCCTTACAAGACTTTACTACTGTGCCTGCTGTCAGCAGGTTTGCCACAGTGTTGGGTGGTTATCAGAAACAGGAATATACCCAAATGGTTTTGTCAGGGTGATTCCGAAGGTTCATTCTCTAAAAATCAAAGAACCAGTTCTTTTATATAGTCAAAGAAATTCTCCTTAAGATAACCGCCGGTTCTTAAGCTTTCAAAAGCCCCAGATTGAGAGAGAATCAGAGGTACAGTGATTCTGGTTCTTTTGAAAACCAGAACAACAGTGGTTATTCTACAATTCTTAAATGTTTAAAAAATAACAACCTGCCCAATCCTGTCAAGGAAGCAAAGTTCAAACCTGGCAAATCCAAAACAGTTTTGACTTGACTAAGAATCCAGCTAGAAGATGGGAAAAAATATCAACACACATGTTGCAGTATGCTGATTGAGTTTACAGTGGGAAGGTACATAGCTCAATTGATGTAGGTGCTCTGACCTTTCTTGTCTTCCAACTTCTGTTGCTTCCTTTGTTTCAAGAGCACAGGAAGAAATCACAAACCTCTCTCAAATGACATTAGTATTCAAAATCTTTGCAAAGAGACTTGATGCCATGAAGCAGAAGCTGGCCACACCTCTTGAACCATACTACTGATATGTGATCAATGTTTTGTCAACCAGCAAAAAGCTTCCATAAAGCTTAGATGTCTCCTTGACCTGACTAAAAACCTTGTAACTTCAACAAATACAGGGTGCACTAAGTATACAATCAACCTTCACATGACTTGTAATGGACCAAATTGACAAGTCAATTCTTCCTAAAAGACTGTGAAAGCAGTCTACATAATTGATGCTCCCACCAGACTCTTCTTACCATTTTTCATGGTCACATCCTGTTCTAAACCATACCTCCAGGTAGTAGAGCTCCTAAGGTTCTCAAGGAAATATCTTAGGTTTTTTTTCTCCTACAGTGGCAGCACTCAGTATTCACGCCTTGGGGGAGGCTTCTCACCTGCCAAATTCACTCGTAACTGTCTTCCATCATACTCCTGTTGAGACCAAAAAAAAGGAACCAAGCATCAGCTCAGGAGCCATCAAAAGCCTACAAAGATCACATGATTCCCATTATAAACAGAAATTTGCTGATCACAATTGCTTCTGACTTAAAACCACATAAAATGGGTATTCATCGGAAGAGAGACTTACAGCTCCATCCAAGTTGTTGATTGCTTCACTCACTTCTGTAGCAGAAGCAAGAGTTACAAACCCAAAGCCCCTTGACTTGCCAGTTTCACGATCACTAATGACCTTTGCCTCCAAAACCTTTCCATAGTCACTGAAAATAGTTTCAAGGGAGATGTCATCCACATTCCAGGAAAGATTGCCCACAAAAAGCTTGTTGGGGCTGTTGTTGTACCCACCACCGCCTTCTCTGCGTGGAGGAGGGCTGTCATTGTAGCTGCTTATCCTGGGCTCTCTTGTGGGTGCTTGAGGAAAGTTAACCTTCAAAACTCTCCCACCAAACTCCTGGAAAAAACAAAAGAAAAAAAAAGCTCTAAATTGGAGAGACAAGCAAGCAAGGATAGTAGTCTGCACTCATTCTGGCAGCTATAGTTCAAAATAAAACACTTTCCAGGCATGTTGACTCTACCATTCAATAAATAGCTCAATACACAAAAAGAGTCTGAAAGAGTGCACAGCTTGATGCAAGACAAATTATTGAGATAGGGGGATGTTGGAGCGTACAATTCCATCCAATTTCTCCATGGCAGCCATGGCATCTCGCGCTGTGCTCATTGTGACAAACGCAAAACCCCGACTTCTTTGAGTTATTCTGTCATATATAACCTGCAAAAAAAACCATATAGTAGAGAAAGGCACAGATTAGAATCATCGAGAGATAAAGACAGAGGTTACGGTACACTCCGGAGAATGGTAAGAATGACATCTCAATTCCGCCAGACGCGTTTCTCTGACAACAGGCCTTGGCAACATAGAGCAAAACCCCGGCCTGCCGTCGACACAGGAAACTGGGAACCCAAAAAAACAAACTTGACCGAAGAAAACAGGCGCTTATAAAAGCACTACAGATTCTTTTGTTGGATCTTTGTGAAGAACTTTGCGCAGACAAGATCACAATCAGTTTTACAATAGAGGGGAAATACCGACGTAGTTAAGAAGACGATCGGTTACTGTGGACAAAGAACTGTCGTGATCACGTCAAGAAAGTTTTGCTGCTACTCGGAGATGCCGGGAAACGATTTGGCGTCTTCCTTCACATTTGCACTAGAAAATGTACTACGGAGCTGTTGTTACGGAAAAAAAAATAGGAAAAAAAGAATGCGGCGGCAGGTGCCTACCTCAACAAGCTCAACATTTCCGCAGTCTTGGAAAACTTCTGCCAATTGTTGACTATCGCAGGTCCATGGTAAGTTTCCCACGTAAAGTTTGGAACCTTGGAGAGTATCTGGTGCTGCATCGATACCGTTCAAGCTGAGGGACTGAGTTCCAGTCACGGTGGGACGCAACTCCGCGTCAGTGGTAGCTTCTTCACCGTCAGCCTCCAAAATCCCGTCCAATGCAACTTCCTCTTGCTCGGTTTCCGATGCGTACACAGAGATGCTAGTACTTTGAAAAACCTTCCTGCTGCTGCTGCTGCTCAGCGAAAGACCGAAAGTAGCAACAGACATTGGTACTGCTTCCATGTTCATTCGTGCCATCGGCTTTACCTCCGCCCGTCCACAGACGGCAGAAAACGAACCGCTAGCCACCGCGAAGGAGATACACGAAGTCGCCATTACTCAAAATGGCGCTGAAAAACCAAAAAAAAAGAAAAAAAGGGGGGGCAAAAAAAACTGCGCTTGCCTACTCTTGAAACTGTGCCATACAATCTAATAAACAGGCAGAAAATTGAAGCACGAAACTGAAGAACGAAGAGCACACACACGCAAAGAGAGTGCAGATGTGCGCCACAAACAACACTCTTTCTGTTGTCGCTGAGAGAAGACGCAGCGCACGCTTCGCTCGCTCGCTCGCTCGCAGGCGGAACCGCAACAGCCATTGGATGGACACGAATGACCCACATAGATTGAGGATATGGCACCCATGGCAACCATGGCATCATCTGTTTCTTCCCATCTGATTACCGTCGATTAGTTTCGGTTTCCACGGCCACGATGAGAGTCAATGTCCATGGTAATCATGGAACCCATACACATCTCATCCTACGCATCTCACTACCGTCGATTCGTTTCGGCTTTCCACGGCCACGATGCTTTCTTTTAATTCTTCCAAAATTGATTTACTTGCGAGATATATCCGACATGAGTCATGGACGACGTCCAATCCCTTTACGATCGTCGATCTAGTTACATCCATCGGCTGTGATGCATAGAAAGAAAAAATAGGGGGCTAGAATAGAATCGTAGCCGTTGAGTTTTTGGACGGCATCCGAGCATGGAACAAACAAAACACTCTTTTGCACTCATGACACAACTCTAATTTTTTTTGCTTCTCGCTGTCTTTCTCTCTCTCGTGCGATCTTCCACATTTTGACGGCCAAGATGGAGTTTGTCAACCGCCTTATTGAAGCCTTTTGATAACAGCCATTTTAGGTTTTTCCTTTTCTTTTCTTTTCTTTTCCCTTTTTCCTTTTCTTTTTGGAAGGGTTGGAAAAGAAGCCATTTCTGTGCTTGATCAGTTTTAAGACTCAGGATTTGTTGGGGGGGGGAAATCTGGGGAGCCAGGGGAAATCTGGGGAGCCAGTGGAAATGGGTCTATGGCCATCGGGTAGTAGAATTCTACATCATGATGCTTTATGATTACATTGAGTACTGGATGACTACCTCTTCACTTGACATGTAGTTGAAATGTAGTCAAATCAGTGCTTTTATTTGCTTCACCTCAAATCAAAATGGTATTCTTTCCTCTTTCATTGTAAATCATGAACTAGACTTGGACCTCACCCTTTTCTTTTCGACTCATTCAACTCAATTTTTTTAATTGTTTGCCTTGCTTTTCACTCGGTGTTTTTTTTTATAATGATATTTGAGCATTTGCATGATGGTTGTTTTCATCAAGAAGGTTTTACAAATGGTTCTCTTTGCTTCTGCATTGCACATGAGGGATATTCATTGACACATTGCTCATGTCATTAGAACAACTTATTTCTTAGCCATGGCCAAGCTTTCTATTGGGGTTCATTCAATTATTATGTTGGAGAAGTCTTATATCATGTCATAAGTCACACCTTACACCTTCAATTTTGTTCTTCATTTTCAGCACATCCATTCTTCCCCCTCCTCACAAATTTGGTGTTGTGAGCAAAAGAGAATGGGAAGTAGTGATTCATTACTTTTCATGCATCTTCAATTTTCATTCTAATTGGGTGATTTTACAAATTGATGTGGTGAATGCATTTAACTTTGTGTCACAAGCCATAATGTTCTAAGAACATGTTGCGGGAGGTGACATTTTTTTAACTTAAATATTTCATTTGTAGTTTTTATGTTTTTGAATATTTTTTTTTTAATAGCCATCATAACCCAAAGGGTGAGTCATTATCATCCTTTTAGCCATCCATACCCACTAATGTGACCCCCTTGGTGGACCTTTGTTTGCCTTAACCCATCTTTAGGCTTTTTACTCTATGGTAGCATGATTCCTTTCATGTCTATTCCTCACCATTGTTGATAACACTCACATTATAAGCATTTTTCTTTTTAGTTCCCACAACATTAGAATTCCTAACATTATAACTTTCTGAGATTAACATTTCAATCCAACTTCATAAATGTGTAGCTTGGCCCCTTTTAGTTACTTAATTTTTTCCATGTTAATCATGTTTACAATTCTCATTAAGAGCATCAAAGTTTTGGTTATTCCAATGGGTTCCATTTCAATCATTTTTTCTTTCATTAGTGGAAGATCTCAAACATGTATATTTACTTTTAAGGATAAGTGATGTATGAGTAGTTTTTGGGATTTTCATTCATTGTTTTTTATAGTGTTCATCGTACTTTTTTTATTGTATCCCTTTAAATTTAGAGTTCCTTAATCTTTTTACATCCTTTCACCCACTTTTCTTTCCAATCTTTAAACATATTATAGGTCTAGGATCTTTTGATGGTCCTAAAAAAAATTTAGCTCATTGTTAACCTTTTTAATTCAAAATTTTTTAATCTTTTTACATCTTTTGACCTGTCGCACCAAAGTTAGCATAACTTGATTTTGATTAGGAAGTGTAGGGCATCTAGGGAAGTTTTGGTGTTAATCAAGAGGTCTAAGGGGTTAAGTTAATGCCCTTACCTTATCCTTGTAAGACTAGATGGGTGGATGGTCTAGTTAGGTTAATGGAGGAAGTAGGTTGGTTAGATTAGGATAAGGATGGATGTTTTATCCTAGTTTAGCTAGGCCAAATTTGTTGGATAAAAAGATCCGAATAAAAGGGGGGGTAAGTTTCCTAGAAACTTCTAGTAATTGGGGTGAGGTCAAGAAAGTGAAGATGGCGTCTCTATGGAGCTGTGAAGAGAGAAAGTTATTGTTGGTCTCCCTTCCTTCTTCCTAAGTGTGTGGGACATGAAAAAATGTGAGAAAGAAAGAATGATGATGATGTTTGTAAAGATGGGGGGTGGTGTTGTGGGCATCATGAGAAATTGAGAGAAGTGGGAAAGGAAGGAGGCTGGATTATCATGAAAAAACAAGCTCCTCAAGATGCAGTCCAATCAACATACATCTTAGGAATTGAAGGCAAGATCCCCAAGTGGTGGGGTGGTGGCTGTTCAAGGGGAGACGTTCATTTTATATGATGATTGGAATCGAGTGGAAGGGGGAAGAGGAAAGGTACTTGAACTTGTTGCTTGATTAAGGAAATAAGAGTAAAAAAGGAGGAGACAAATTTGTTTTTGGGGGTTGTTGTGTGTTTGTGTAGGAGGAGGAATATAGGGGATCTAAAAAGGGGAAGGAGTATGTGAAGAGATTGTTTTTGTGTAAGGTAGGAGCTTTTGGATGTGTTGATAGTTGTAAAGCTAGGAAATGTGACAATGGAGGACCAAAAGGAGGCCAATACTAAGAGATAGTTAGGAACAAAACTTGCGAGTACTAGAACTTTAAGCAATGCATTATTCCTTATTCTTGAAGATGTAAGGACTGTGTGTGCAAGAACTTGTTGGATTGTATGAAAATTGATGTTGAGGGTGGAAGGTGTATGATTAGATTAGGGTTGCAATTGGTTAAGTGAATCAAGAGAAGAGTTGGTTGAGAAAGAGAGGTTCGTTGTCCACTATAGTTCCTTAATCTTTTTACATTCTTTGACCTACTTTATTTCAAGTCTTTGAACATATTATAGGTCTAGGATCCTTTGATAGTCCTAAAGGAAATTTAACTCATTGTTAACCTTCTTTTCCCATCTCCCTAGGAAGCATTCGTCTCATTTTCATGTTGCCACTATTTCAAAACTATTTTCTTGGGGAGTTGAATATTCCTTCTATAATCCTTGGCCTTTCAATTTCTATTTGATCATCATTCTTTATTTCAATTTTGGCCCCTTCTCTTTTCAACAACAATTGAAGGGAGCCTACAACCTTTTGCCCCTAGTGGTCCATGTGCATCTTTCCTCCTATGAACACCTCATCAACAATCAAACCGAACGATTTCAAGACCACGTTTTAGATCGTTTGCACCTTTTCTAGCATTTTTTTGGATGGGTTATTTGGCATGTAGATCTTTTGGTTTGTGCATCTTCTATGTGTGGTTTTGTAGTATCAAAGGTAGCCCAAACAAAGGAACAACATTATTGAGATCGTCATGGGGAGATATTTTCCTCCCCTAGCAATAAAAGTGTTCACTTGTTTACATAGCAAGTTGATGACTTTCTACAAGTTCGTGCCAACAATGTGTGGGGAATTTGTCCCAAAAAAAACATTCATATCATGGATCCCTTGTTTGCACATGGGGCCTTGCCAAACTACCAATTGTGGTAGACTAGGAGGCCAACATTTTGTAAAGTTGAATGGTGAAGAACACTGGTTTCCAAAGAACCTCTCCAGTTCGAGAGTTCCATATTTCAACCACGAAGGCTCCTTGCATGGCCATGTATTTCTTAACCCAAAAAATAGGCAGTTATATTTGGTTCTCTAGTCTCTAAGGACTATGCCATGTCAAGAACACATTCAGAGGTTATTAACAGTTTCTTTGAAAAACAACTTCTGACACCAAAACACATCTTTCATAGACAAAATAGAGAATAGCAAATAGAGAAATTTATTACATCACAAATTGAGAACTTCTTTGTATCAGCAAGTTGGAAAAGTTTTTGGATTGTCAGAAGAAGACACAAGTGGTAACCATCAAAAGTCACAACTACAAAATCCACTGGCAGAAGTTAAAACCCATCACACATGGTGCCAAACCAAAAATCAGATCTACTTCACTTTGCATGCCATGATAGTCTAAACATCTACAAACCACTCCCTCAATTTCTCATTGTCAAATGAATCATCCGAACTCTGACTTTGCATAGTGGCTATAAACATATATTTCAAATAATAAGAGAGGTTGTAGATTTCTACACAAGTCTACAGGAATTACATGTTGTGGTTTTCTAAGGCTTCAAAAAGGACATTTTGAGACCATGGGTCCACACCATTGCTTGACCTATGGAAGGGGAAGAATTTCACCTTTACTAGCTCCATAAATATATACCATCGAAGGTAAACTTTACTCCCACAGTGAATGGGAGTCAACCCAACCCCGCACCACAAAGTCACCTCCAAGATTCTCAAGCAGCCTAAAATACATACATCTGACCATCTGCACAGGCAACTTAACCAGCAAGAGAGCACCCAAGAGGGAGAAAGAAAAGACCTGCAAATAGCAGCCAAAAGAGCATTGACAATGAAGGCCCTTCTTCATGTAGAAGGGGCGCTCCTTTGTCGATTCAAGAGTGAAATCTGCACCAATATAACACCATCTTGCACTGCAAAGCTCTGTACTACAATGTACTACTCATTTTCAATGCTGTCACAATGCAAATGCTCTCTCATGTTCTCCAGCACTACAGTTAAGAAAACTACCTGCTTTCTTCATCAACATGGGAGACACAAATCTGGTAGGAAGAACCCTGTCCCTGTCCAGTCTCCAATTCACTATCCAGAAAGAATGTGTACCCATTTCTCTGGTGTCTCCTTATTGCTCCCTTTCTCACTTGCAGCTCCAATTGACTAAGGAGCACATTAACAACAAAATGGAAGGTTGAATCCAAACCTACATTGTCTCTTTACACCCAACAATAATGGCAGGCAAACTGCCCAGAGAACAGCATTTACCACTTTACACTACCCTGAAATAGTCACCCTGATTCAAACTCATGGCACTATGCACCTAAACGGAAGATGGTGGCACTGTGGCACTGCACACCTAAATAGAAGATGGACAAGAAAAAAGTCTAATAGGCCAGAAATGGGCAACATATTGAGACAGTGATAGAATACCCAATATAAATTTCACAGGCCTCCTAATTCAGTGCTCTCTACTCCAAATCCTTACCCTACCCTCTAAAAAAAAAGGAACCCCAGCTATCACACCCATGATTCTTGCACAGTCAACAATATCTCCAAGGAATGCAAATTTGCAATGAGCCATGCAGCCTGTGTTCACAGTCTCATGGGAAGTGAAGAGGAGGCACATCATTTCCACATCAGGATCCTGTACCATGGAATCCCTGCAGATTGTGATAAGAGAAGCAGGAAGACTTGAACACCAGAATTCCCATTACCAAAATCAATCCTGTCACTCATGCACTAGTGCCAACTCAAGCACCAGTAACTACAGCACATTTTTTAATTGCCTGCCACAGCCATTTGCCCCTGAGGTGGAACTCCACTCGCTGTAAGTGTGCTGAGCATCCTGTCAGATAGAACATTGGCACCTTTCATACTGCTATTATTAGCCAATAAGGTGCCAGCAGCTTCAAGACGTTTCCATGTATCCTCCCGCTTCTCCTCCAGTCCCTTGGCCTTTGCTTCATCTTCCTGGAACTTGTGTTGACATACTTGAAAAACCTCCTGGTCCATCTCCAAGAACATTTTGCGCACATTCAAGGTTAGCCCATGGACAGCCTGATTCCAGTGGCTGCGTGTATTCCTCTCCAAGGCAGTAAAGATCAAGGGAAGCACCACCTGACGATTTTGAGCCACAAGACTCACAAAATGGTCGTTGTTCCACAAGAAAAGGGCCCTCTCTGCCACCTGAATATTTAGACAAACATCCACATCATAATTTCACTTTACATGTAAAGAATGCATGGTCTTGTTGCCCCTGAGAAACGCAGATGGCAGAAGCAACATCAAAGAGTACAAAGAGGCAACAAAAATAATAAAGGCAATGGAGACCAACAGAAAGTCCAAACCCTGAACATGAGAAGGAGCATCTACCTAGCTAACATGGGCAAGTATAACACAAACATTTCAAAACAGCATATGGCAAATGTATGGTTAATCTAGGTCAGACCATGTCAAGGTTTGGATTGGGACATAACAGATCTGATAATATACATTCATAAGGACTGAGAACTTTTCCATAGGTACCCTCTTCAGCCAACCAAAATACAATGAGAGAGGACCCAATAAACAGGTTATAGAGATTTCAGATCTGACAACAAAGCAGCTTACGAGAGAAAGAGGAAATCAACCCTAAAGAACAGAGAAAACAAAAACAAAAAGTAAACCAAAACTGAGCAGTCATTTGAACACAAGTCACATGAATGTTCATAGACCTTGAAATGCAACATGCATCATAGAGAACAGCTACCATAAACACACTGATTTTATCAGCTCCTAGATTGGGTTAAGGTCAATTTCATGATTTGACCACAACATAGTGACCACAAGACTGGCAGTAATGGAAAGAACCTATAAAACTGACTATTGACTACACAAAATCCAAAGATTTGACATTTACATGTGGCATAGGAATTCATTATGTAACTGTGTATTCTGTCAGAAAAACACTTTGTCAAAAAACTCAATTTTTACAACTTTCTAATCTCGGGATACTACTAAATGCAAAATATTGCATGAAAGTTACCATGATCCAAAAAATCTAACTCATATGTGAAGAGGTAGAAGTTAGCAACGTTTGTACTCAGTGGGATACTGATCAATGGCTTAAAGGCTTGACAGACCAAAGATGAGGAACAAGCTATCCATAAGGAAATGTAACCAAGAAGATAAATGAGGCTTTAGCTACCTTGTAGCTACCATGAGGCTTCATACTCCTTAATCTGGTCCTTTTCCTTAAACCAAACATATTTGAAATTAAGAGCTGACTTCTGAACCAACAAAAATCTAGGGACACAAACATCTTGTCAAAAACTTTCATTACTTAGAACTCTTCCATTAAAACTTTCCAACCTTAAAGGTTGTCCTTTGTATAAAGAGTTGAGAACTCAAAGGACTGCATGAAAGGGGGAAAAGATTTGTCAGCATTGGATCTTGACCAATTCAAGAACTGGATGACTTCAACTCCTTCCAAGGAGTCTTTGAGAACCCAACTATCCCAACAGGGGACGTCACCTTCCTGCAACTAACTTGTGCAACCCACAGGTCATTGACACTGGCAGGATAGCTTTTTTGAAGGAGATTAGCCCATTAGAAACTTCTGTGAGAGAAGTAGAACTGGCTGCATCGATGAGGACGGATCTCATGATATGTACAATCTGAACTTGTGAGCACAGTGCATGAAAAACCACTCAAAATGTTGTGAAATCTGATGTGACAGGACAGATGGACCATCTAGTCATGATGTCCATAGTCAACAAAATCAGAACAGGAGGCTGCAAAGAAGTCTGGGGAGGTGGATTCCTCAAAAGTAAGCCCATCCTAACTGGATAATCTAGACTGGAGAAACATCATCATGCAGAGCCAATGCAGTCAATGGAAATATGTACTTGAGATACATCAGATGTGTGTTAGGGTTCACCTGGAAGTGTGAGCTATTGAGGCACCGACTGAATTGTCGGAACAATGGAACCATACACCTCTGAAATTCTGCAGCTTGGGTGGCCTCCAACACCTCTTCCAGCTCTCCAAGAAACAAGACTTCCTTTTGGCTGTTTGTCACAGGCCAATACTTGAGCAGGCCCCTGATAACAGTGTCTGCAAGCTTGTAGTCCTTCTCGACAAACTGAATAATACAATAAGAGAGCTGCTGATGATACATTGACACACATTTTGGTTTGTGCAAAGGAATCAACGCTCGGGCCAAAAAGAGCTTGTGCTCTTCTTTGAGAGGTAGAGCAAAGCCATTGATGATGCTGCCAAGAATCTCCAGCAGCTCAGCCACACCATTGTGCCTTTCAGTCTCAAAAATGAACTGATAGAAGATGTTGTTGATTGCCTTCCGGATAAAGGGACGGTGAACCATGAACTTACCGTAAATGCGGTGCAGTATGGTTTTCAGGTATTCTCTTTCTCTCGGATCCTCAGAGTCAAACAAGTCCAAAAGCCTCAACACAAACGACTGGTCAATGTACCTTTTTGCAAGCTTTGCATCAATCTCAGAGGACACAACATAGCGCAGCAGAAACTCATACACAATTTGCAGATGTGGCCAAGCAGGCTCCATGGTGGGCTCTTCTTCTTCTGGGTCAAAGGTTTCAGACCCTGTGTTCTCATGAGATGAGGGTGGCAGAGTGCGGAACAGATTCACCACCAACATTTTACTAATGTCCTCAAACACAGCTTCAGTGAACTTGCCTGTTCCTGAAGTTACATAGTCCACTAATTCCAGCAACGTCTGCCGCTTGATTTCCTTCTCTTTTACATTCCTTGTGGGATCTGTGAAGTCAAATATATAGCAGCACAGCTGAAGCTTCCTAATGAAGAGATTCTGTCTTTCTGAGCTAGGCACATCTCGAAACAATGGGAGTGGCTCAAAACTGCCATTTGCCAACTTTTCTTTTGGTGGTCCAGGGCGTTGTGCTGCCAGAATACCTGCTATTGTTGGTGCTGCTGCTGCTGCAGCCATAGTCCGAGGAGGAGGAGCAGGTACAGCAACAGCTGGTGCTCTGCTTCCAGCTGCATTGGTGCCAGCTTTGGTTGTGACCACTGGCTGTGAAGCAGCTGCCATTGCTGCAGTGGCTGAGGCAGTTGATCCAACTGCAGGAGGTGCTGCTGTTGAAGCGGTAGAAGAAGAAGTGGTATCATTGCTGTTAATATCTGCTTTTGAACCCTTGTTGCTGCTCCGCTGGATCGCGCGCTTGAACTTGAAAACCATCCCTGATTATCCAACTGTAACCCTGGTCTGATTTTGCTCTTGCTCTTTTTCACCAAGCTAAGAACAAAAGCAGCACACTAATCCACTGCAAAACCCTAATGCCACTCTTGTCTTCAGTAGTGCCCGTCCGGCCAGCCACCAAAGCATTTGCAAATACTTATGTCACTTGCATCCACCTCAGCAGTCTCCTCCTGCACCCTTGCTGCTGCACCTTTCTTACTGCTGCGCACTACTAAAATGTCTTTCTGACTATGTCATTGCACAAGCAAAGTGGAGAGAGAGCTGCTTATGGTACCTAACAAAGGAATGTCCCACATCCAACCAGCATCATCCCCATTGCGGCAGACATAGCCTTCCTCTCTCACCCTGATTATCTAAGGCAATTCTCGGCTTCCAAAGGAGGGAACAATGAGGGGGAAAAAAGGGGGAAAAGGCCCCAAAGAAAGGGGCAGCAGGGGTGGAAGAAGAAGAACAAGATGATGATATGAACCTGGAAGAAAAAAATCTTCCCAAAAGGAATGGCAATCAATCCCTTTAAACCCCAGCAAGCGCCACGGTATGGTCTCAGCAGCGGCCCATGACCATAGCCATAACCTTCCCACTCCAACTAGGGTTTCTCCAGTACCCTAAACAGCCAAGAGCTTGTGTCGTCTTGTTCGCCAACGCATCTCACAGCCACGAAAGCAAGCAAGCAATCCTCTTCTTCTTGCGCTGCCTGTCTCAGTCAGTCAGTCAGTCAGCAGCAAAGCGAAGCCCAAAAGCCCGCGCCCTGCTGCTGAGTTCCTCCTTTTGTGGGTACCAAAACCCTAAAGTTGTTGGGAAGAGGAGCACAAGATTTGTGTTACGAGCACAAGAGTATTCTATTGGAAGCACAAGAAAGACGACGCACAGAAGGAACACAGACAGACAGACGAGCGACACCAACAACCCCACTCACTTACTTTTGTGTATTGATGATTGTAAGTATGCGGTGCTGCGACAATCGTTTTGCTTGCGCCGACGGCCTCTCAGAGCGGCTCCTGGTGGGCGGGTCGAGCCGGACAAGACGAAGAAGACGATCCTCCTGCCGGACCTACGAAGCGCGAGAACTGCTTCGGTCGTCCCTACGAAGGGAGCGAAGTGCTTCGGTCGTCCCTACGAAAGGGGCGAAGTGCGTTCGTGGTCCCTACGAAGCGGGTGAAGTGCGTTCGTCGTCCATCTCCAGTCCTTTGTGAGGTCCCTAAACTCAGAGCGAATTCGGCCATCTTCCCCACTTTTGAGTCCCTACTACTATCGAAGGAGGCTCCTAGACGAACCCACCCGGTCTCTGATCGACGGCTAATCGACGGTTTCTCGTGTCACCCAAAGACCCTTAGAGGAGGCCCAATGGTCGATTATTTTGGAGCTGCCCGTGCTTCTCCAGTCATCCACAGGCCCTTAGAGAAGGTCTGATGCTCTCTGATTGACATCTTCCCGTGCTTCTGGGATCATCCAATAGGCCCTTATTAATGACCTCCAGTGCTTCATCTAGGCTGAATGCTCTCTGATTGACGATTTCCAGTGTTTCTTGTGTTGTCCAAAGGCCTCTAGAGAAGGCCCAGTTGTCTCTAATTGAGTACTTCTTGTGCTTCTTGCATCATCCAAAAGCCCCTAGAGGAGGCCCCGAAGGTCTCTGACTGATGGACTCTAGTGATTTTCACATCATCCAAAGGGCCTATAAGAGGAGGCCTGATGGTCTTGGATCGACCACTTCGAAAGGCCTCTAGAAGCACCATGGTCCCTCGGATTGAGGGCTTCCTATGCTTCTCGCATCATCCAAATGCCCTTAGAGAAGGCCCAATGATGGTCTTTGATCAACAGTTTTGCATTGTGGCATCTAAGGACCCCTCGAGGAAGGCCCAAATGAGTTTCCATGGATGGTGTGCACTGGTGGGTCAGGTAAGCCAAGGGGGTCAGAAATTCTAGGGCATCTTTGAAATTTTGGGGCTATGCACTTGGCTAATGGCACCTCATGCCAAGCTCCCACACTCATAGAATGCCCTTGAACCTCATGCCTTACATTACACATTACATACAATTATAAGTGCGCACATGTCATTGGGTATTGAGAAACACTCAAGCTTCGCAATACATATCTAGATTCCATGTTCTCCACAAAAGGATTGAGAATGAAAGAATGTTCAATAAATAAATGTTCATTGTGGGTGACAAAAGCATGGAGAATCACAGCAATCGGTTACATTTTCAAAAACAAATTGTGAATGATTACAAGTGTATGTGTTTTTCCTACATGACTTGTGACCAATCTATTTTTATTTAATTTTTTTTCTTTCTTCTGTGACAATTTTTTTTTAATTCAACAAAAGAATTGGGAAAAGTTTGGAATTTTCTATTTTTACTGTAAATTCTACTAATTTATTTTTATATGCAAAAAAATCAACAAATTCTCAATATCACAAAATTGAAAGAAAATAGCCCATGCTTGCAACTGCTCAAGCTTGCACAATATTTCTAGAACAAAAATTTTAGTGTCTACACACGACATACAAAAAAAGAAACACTACACATAACACTACACATAAGACTTGGGCTCTTCTTTGCTTTGCAAAACTAGTGGTGGTCAAATGAGAAAAAGATAGGTGTGAGTTGTTTTCATGGAAATTCAATTTTTTAAATGAAAAATTTAAATGAAATTGTGCAATGTAATATTAATAGCCCACCTTATGAATTATATCAATATTTTATAATTATGAATTATGATTAAAAAAAAATTACTTCCTTCCACAAATTTTCACCATTTAAGTATCATAAATGGCCTAACTTCATCAAACATTTCTAAAATTATAATTATTTACTAACTATTATTCAACATAGGAGTAGTATGTACCAATGGTGATATGAACCCAAAAAGCTCATAGTTTGACTCAAAAAATTTGTTGGTGTAATATGTTACCAAAATAACATGTTTCACAAGGCAACCTACTAAACAAGTGAAACCAAATTCTCTCATTTAGGTTCCATGCCAGGAGAAGTTTCACTTTCCTTAGAGTGGTGGAATGTCCTTGCCCCAATTCCAATACATCTCGTGTTGCACATATGTTGCATATTTGGCTTTCATCTTTCTTCTATTGTTCCGAGTTGTTGCTATTGCATGAAATTATGATCTTGTGCAAGAACTACTTTTTTGAATATTGTTATGTGTTATCAAAAGAGGAGACTAGATCAAGTCCTTCTCCATTATTTATTTATCCCACCACAGTGGGAAGCATGTCCTCCTCCTCCTTGTTCTCGACTTCAAGTGTTGCACTGTTGGAGTTATGACGATGATGATGCATTTCAAAGTTGCTCATGTTTGGGTTTATGAATAACAACAAACCTATGTTGCCTTCATCTTCTTCAAGTAGCTTTGTAAATGATGATGATGTTGAGGGAACAATGTTGGCTAGAACATATTAGTTGAATCACATTTGGTTTTTTTGTAGTGAGAAGGGATGTTGCGCTTTCTCTGACACAAGAAGACACTCAAAAGGTCATTCATAATTTAATTAAAGATCGAAGGACATCAATAGATAATTATATATTAAAATAATAAAACTAATTATGTTAAATTATGATGTTGATAAAGAATAAGCATGCTAAAATATACTAGTCACTAACATTTGTTACTTTTTTGGAAAGTACCCATAAGGTATGCCTTAATACATTGAATTCATAAATATTATTTGAGTCAATGACCAAAAATTAGAAGTTCTTTAACTTCATTGCATAATATTGAAGAACCACATGTTTTAAAATCCATTTAAGTACATTTTTTGGGATGCAAGTACTAGAGAATATGTGTCACAATTTTGCAAAATAAAGTTACAAATACATGAAAATAAAACATCAATTAGAATTATTGTATTTTCAAGTTGATAAAGCCTTAATGTGTATGAATACAACTTCAACTTTTCAAATTATGGTCATAATTTATCAAAGAGTTAATGTAAAAGTATATTGGAAAATTTAAACAACCAACCAATTTTAAACATACTTTTCATCCACTTTTTATATATATAAATTCTTCAAACTTTATGTTCAACTTACAATAAATTCAATGAAGAGCTCTATGATTTCAACATGCAATTTAAATATTTTTAAATATATTTTTGAATGTGAATGTTGAAAAGAAACTGTTCTTGAAATTAAATTTTCGTAAGATTACTTTTTTAGTATATTTTATCATGCTTGGACCCAACAATAGATCAAAAAATGGTGTTGTCATCATGGTGTTAATCTTATCCAAATTAAGGTATGCATGTATATATACACTACATCTATTATTGATTTTTTCAATGTATCTCAAACATTATTAAAAATAATGATTCAAATCTTTCATGTCATCAAAATAAGGTTGAGAAAAAATTAGTAGTGTTTTCTTCTATTTTATATTGTTATAATGTTTTTGAGCAAAAGTTAAAAATTCTAAAATATTCCAAGTGAAAAGGGAAGTTAGGAACTTTTAGTCATGAGTCAAGAGTAGTTTTTAAACAAGATCACCACCAAGAATTCAAGCAAATTAGAAGGTGTAGTTAATTATGGAATCTAAATGGTGAAAATTAGGATTGTCTTTATGAAAGAAATTTTTTGGGATCTCGAATTTGTCGTGACGTGTAGTGTCGTGACGTACGGTGTCGTAAGGATGTAAATACATAGTAAATTCTACTAAACAAAAATATTAAAGCCAGTCAAATGTATAAACTAATCAACTAAAAAGAGATGCATGCACACATATATATACAATGCACAAGTGAGGCTAAGATGAAATTCTCATGTATCCCCCCTTAGACCTGAGCTGAGAAAAGCATGGCATGGTCTGAGTAGGAATCAAGGTGCTATAAGAGAACATGATGAATAGTACCAATTATCGACGGGAATTTGAATGAGCTCCGACTTGAGGCAAAAAAGATGGTATCCACCATTACAGTTGTCACAAAGCAACATCTAATCAGCATCGTCCGTCCTTTGACATACCTGACATGGATAATCAAGTGGAGGAATCCAAGTTGACGTGATGATGGTAGGATCCAAGTTCAGCAAGTGGCAGGGCGCACAATTTTTGGAATGATCACAAATTGTGCGTCCGTCAGTTCCTTGTAACTCCAACACACCTGAAGGCCTGATTACCTTAATCCTCAAGATAGTGTGACCGGAAGAAATGTCTAAAGTATCATTGGGTTGTCACTAAAGATACACAAAATCACCAACATCAAATTGTCTCACCTTAGGTTTGTAACTGCCACCTCGTGTGTGTGCATACTATAAGGTGTCTCGATGTTGTGCAATGGACAAGTTTTCCATGGCCATGGGCATAACCCTCCTGAATAGAACAACCCTTTTTGTAATGACCCTAACCTAAGTGGTTGGGGAATCCAAGTCCACAACCTTGTCCATTTGAGCAGTAATGGAAGAGGGTGGAATGGGGTGTCTCCCAAAAAATAAAAAGTAAGGAGATAAATGAGATAAAGAGGTGTGTTTAAACATCATGTAACCCATGGCGATGTGTCGCAACCCCACTTTGGGCAAAGTGGGAGAATGCAACTCCCACTCCAAAAAGTGGAAACTTGGAGTTGTCGCAACCCCATTTTGGCCAAGTGTGGGGGTGAAGCCCAACACTTGGAAAAGTTGGAGTCCTCTGGGACTCTCGAATGTTCAGAGCTCGACAATAAGGCCCAAAACACCTTGCATTGAGGTGTTCTTGGTGTCATTGGAAAGGTCTTGAAACATAGATATCAAAAATGGTCTCGCATTAGCCATTTGGACATCTGCAGCCCAAGTTATGGGCAAAAGAAGGACCGGCTCCCAACCACTAAAAGTCAAGAATCGACCCTTTCCCGACGTCGCCTTAAGGAGTGTGACATGGCGTTGGAAAGATCTCAACGGGGGCTATAACTTTAGTTTAAACCTCGTTGCAATCAAACTCCATAGTCAGGAGTTATGGCCGTTCAAAGTTCCGAGAGTCTAGCTAGGACAGTTTCGGGACTCCATTTCGCGAGTCCCAACAAAATGTGCCATTTGGATGTAACCTCGGCGGCAAACTGCAGAGAATACTATAGGGGGTAAGGTGGTGGCTTACTCCCGAGTCTGAGCCGTGGTGAGTCTTGTGTGTCCAAATGCCCGTGGCAAGTCCCAACACCCAAAGGTGTCCCAAATGTTAAACTAACCTCTTGTGGTTGGTTTTTGGATGCAGATTCACACGAGCTAAACTAGTCCCTTTTCCTAGTCTAATCTCTGGGCTCCCAACTCGACCCTCTACCCCTTTTTAGAATTAGAAGCCGGGAGCGTGCCGCTAAGTCACAATTTCCGCAACTTGACTTTGTGAAACCCTCAAGTGGGTTTCGCCCCGTGACTTAGGAGCGCGTAAGGAGTCCTCTAGGACTCTCAAAAATTCAGAAGACAATTTGTGGGGGTCAAATCTCCTAGCCTTGGCGCGTATTTTATATCAATGGAAAGCTCTTGAAGTGTAGATGTCCAAAATGGGCTTGTATTGCCCATTTGGACATCTTCAGCCCAAGTTATGGGCAAAAGAAGGGTCGGGGGTCAAACTAGCAATTTGACTCCCGATCACTAAAAGTCAGGAATCGACCTCTTCCTGACGTCGCCTCAAACAGTGCGACACGGCATTGAAAAGCTCTCAACGAGAGCTACAACTTTGGTTTAGAGCTCATCTCGATCCGAGTTTGGAGCGAGGAGCTACGACCGTCCAAAGTCCAAGGACTCCAACCCGGGACAAATTCGGGACTCTAACTTGGGAGTCCCGGGAAAAAGAGCCATTCAAATGTAGCCTTCACAGTGAGACGCAGAGAATACTATATGGGGGAAGGTGGTGGCTTCCCCCGAGTCCGGGCCGTGGTGAGTCAAGTAGTCCAAGTTGCCCGTGGCTTGTCCCAACACCCAAGGGTGTTTCCGAATGTGAATTAACCCTTATGTGGTTGGTTTTGGATGCAGATTCATGCTTGATCTTCTAATCCATCTTCCTAGTCTAATCCCAGGACTTCTAGCACACCTCTCCACCCCTTTTTAGTGCTGGAAGTCGGGAGCGCCCCTCAAGTCTCATTTTTCCGCAACTACACATAGTTGGACCCTCAAGTGGGTTCAACCCGGGACTTGGGAGTGCGTCACGTGGTATTAGAGCATCCGATGCTCGATCCACCCTTGGGACATTGGGATGGCACCCAAGAAGAACCGTAAGCAAGCCTTCGAGACTAGGCCCGAGGAACCTGTCGAAGACTTAATAGCCCTACCGGAATCAATTTGAGAGGAGGAACCAAATTCCCGGGAGGACCAAGATGAACCCAAAGTTGGATTCGGAAGTGAAGAGGAACAATGGAGCTCGGTCCTATTCACCCCAGAACAACTTGAAGTCTTCCTCAAGATGAATAGGCCCGACTTCGGTGAGTTGGTGGCGGCCTTCAAAATGGGGACCTCCAAGGGTGAAAGGTTTCAACCGGCCAAGCTCGGGAACTTCGATGGTGCCCGAGACCAAAAAGTTGTGGATGTTTAACTTGCGGAAATGGAAGATTATATACATGCCGCCAAGGTTAGCCGGCATTTCGCCGTGGAGTTTGCTTAATCCTACTTGAAAGGCTATGCTGCCACATGGTGGCGGATGATGAAACAAGAGGAGGGGAAAAACCATGGCTACACTTGGGAGTTCTTTAAGGAATGCCTTGAATCGGAGTTTGTTCCAAGGAATTCTGACTACATCTCGAGTTGCAAACTCCATGACCTTGTGAATGCCACAAACGAGAACTTGAGGCAATATGTGAAGGCTTATTCCGAACTCATGTTAGTGATTTGACACATGCATGAGATGGACCGTGTGCCAATTTGTGATGGGGCTTCCAACTTGGGCCAAGCAAAAGCTTGAGGAGAGTCGGCCTACCTCATTATCCGAAGCCATCACGAAAGTGGATGTCCACTCAGGAGTCTTGGGAGAAAAAAACCATTTGGATGTAGGCTCCGTGGTCAGCCATAGAGTATACTATAAAGGGGAAGGTGGTGGCTTCCCCCAAGTCCAGGCCGTGGTGAATCTAGTGTGTCCATGTTGCCCGTGGCTTGTCCTAACACCAAAGGTGTTCCAACTATGCACTAACCATTTTGTGTGGGTTGTGTGCAGGCCTGTGTGAGTGAGTGAAGCTTATCAACTCTTCTTAGTCCCATCCCGGAGCTCCAACACGCCCCTCTACCCCTCAAAGTGTTGTGAGCTAGGGCGCGTGCTCCAACTCCTCCTTATTCCGTTGCTTTCTACTTGGGGTCACATTTGAGCCCTTTAAGGAGTTGGGAGTGCGTCAAACAACCTTCCCGTCTCTTGGGCCATAGCACTTTCTTTGGTGGGAATGAAGTGTGCCATATTACTAAATCGATCCACCACCACCATTATCACATCAAACCCCCTTGATGGGGGTAAGCTCACCATGAAATCCATGGAGACACTTTCCCACGACCCTTTCAGAATGGGTAATGGTCGTAACAACCCGGCTTGTTTTTTATTGACTACCCGATTTTGTTGGCAAGTCAAACAAGTCTTCACATATTCTTCCGCATCCTCTTTCAAGTTGGGCCAATAGTAGGACTTCTTCAAGAATGTGGTGATGCGCTTTGCACCACCATGGCCCGCAAGGAGCCCATCGTGACATTCCTTCAAAAACACATCCCTTAACCTCCTTTTTGGCACATAGATCCTTCTTTGCTTGTACCACAATAATCCATTTTGTAAATCAAAGTGGGACTTGGCTCCATTTTGGATGTTTTGCCTTACCTCCTTGGCAAAAGCATCCCGGCGGCTTGCTAGTTTAACTTCCCTTTGAAGTTTTGTCTCTCCCACATACACCACTCTAAGTTGGTGTTTCTGGCTCAAGGCATCGGGGACTATGTTCTACTTTCTCGACTTGTGCCGAATGTCCACATTGAACAAGGCCAATGTGTCTTGCCATCTTACTTGTTTTGATGACAACTTTGGTTGAGTGGCAAAGTACTTCAAGGTCACATTGTTGGTCCACACCACCACATCTTTAGAGTCTATGTAATGGCCCCAAGTCTTGAGACAATGTATCACAGCCCACATTTCCTTCTCATGGGTTGGCCACCTTCGCTCCGTCTCATTCAACTTCTTGCTTTCGAAGGCCACCGGCCTTCCATCTTGCACTAGGACTCCTCCTATGGCAAAGTTGGAAGCATCAGAACGAATCTCAAAGTCCTTGTCAAAATCGGGCAACTTCAACACGGGCGCCTTCACCAAAATGCCTTTCAAGGTGTCAAAGGCCTCATCGCATGCCTCCTCCCATTCATAAGTCCCGGATGACTTCTTCAAAAGGTTTGTCAAAGGTGTGGCTATCTTTGCAAAGTTCTTGATGAACTTGCGATAATAAAAAGCTAATCCTTAAAAGGACCTTAAGGCGAGAACCGACCTAGGCAGTTCCCAATCCAAAATTGCCTTCACCTTGTGGTCATCCATTTTCAAACCTTCTTGGGTGATCCTATGCCCAAGGAAGTCCACCTCCGAGACTACGAACTCGCACTTCTCGAACTTGGCATATAACTTGTTTTCTCTCATCCTTTGGAACACCTTTCGAAGGTGTTCCACATGCTCCTCCATGGAATTACTATAAACCAAATGTCGTCTATGTAGACGACCACAAAGTCGTCAAGCCACTCTCGAAAAATGTCATTCATGAGGGTGCAAAATGTGGCGGGTGCATTGGTGAGCCCAAATGGCATCACCAAAAATTCATATGAACCATACCTTGTGCGGCAAGTGGTCTTTTCCTCATCCCCTTGTGCAATTCGAATTTGGTAATACCCG
>Ga0116231_10001994_pt1 | contig 42602 bp, 22 predicted proteins | sample S1TSphgellanicum_2_FD_89695 | JGI IMG/M metagenome (GOLD analysis project Ga0116231, IMG submission 89695) | Host-associated microbial communities from peat moss isolated from Minnesota, USA - S1T2_Fd - Sphagnum magellanicum MG | ecosystem: Host-associated > Plants > Peat moss > Unclassified... | reverse complement strand
TTGAACAAAAAATTGTGTAAAAAAAAACCCCCCCACCCCCCTTCAGTTCTCTCCCTCACAAAAAAAAAATTTCCCCCCCCCCCCCCCCCCCCGCCCCCCTCCCTTTCTCTCTCTTGCACCCTTGCATTCACATCCCACAAACAAAAGTGATGGCAAGGTGCATGAGCATCTCAATCAATCAAGACATGATTCGGACATGATTAAGAACTAACAATGTGAAATGGATAACCTTGTCATGAACTTTCATGAATGCGATATAAATTTTAACAATATTTCATGTATTAACTTTTTTGTCAACTCATGAAAGTTTTGTCATTCATTCATGAATGCATTGAAATTGATATTCTATAAATGTTCATTCAATGTACATTTGGATCAATTTTGATGGATGAAATGAACTATGAATTATTTCGTGGATGAAATTAAACTTTTACATTAGATTCCATGAGAGAAACTTATTTCATTTTCAAGTGTCATCAAGGTTTCATGATATTGTTTCATTCATCCATTTAATTGTTTTTCATCCAATCAAGTTTACATTTTATCCTTAAAAAAATCATGTCACATGTGGTTAATCCATTTCCCCATCAACTAATGATTCATCTTTGCATTCTCATCTCATTGTATGAGCTTGATGCTTAAATTCTATGTCATTCATAAAGGTTGGACACAAACAAAACATGAAATTTGACGTTGAACCTTCCAATTTGATTTCAACATGCATTTGATTTTATTTTTTGAAGAAACTCTAAAGGATAGCTTGAAAGGGCTCCTCTCTCAAGCTTAAGTTGGCCATCAAATAAACCAAAAAAATGAGGTTGAATCTTTCTCTTAATTAGGCAACCCATGAAATGTTTTAGATGTGGGCAATCCTTTTTTGAGCAAAAATGTGGGAAGTGAAGGAAGAAATTTCAAACATTGAGCAGCCTAATTTTAAAATTTTGAAGAGCTTGAGACGCATTGGGGCAGGTTAACAAGATGAAATGGGCTTGGCAGGTTGGCAATGTGACCTTTCAAGTGACATGGACTTTGGACTTGGTGACTTGGCAAATTGAAGTGGACAAACATGTAAATGTCAACTTGGCAAATTAGCTGAGCAAATGCTAATCCATGTACTAGTGTCTTGAATGTCTGGGATTTTCATTCCAAGATCCAAACACAATCTTTTTGGAATGCTGGAAAAGAGGAGATGACCCAGTAGAACTTCTATTAAATTGGAGTTCATCTCATAGTTGGAGCATATACCATGGACATGTTTTCTCCTTGGCAATTATAAAGTCCGGAGAATCTGACTTGTTGTCAAACTTGAGAGCTTTGTACACTATCATATCATATCTCATTGGGAAGACAATACAAAATCATCTGTAGATTGTCCTTGATATTGACTCTGGTTTGTCTGCCCAAAGCTTTAGTATTATAATGCTGGCTACTGTTTTTTAAGGAATTTTTTAATGTAGCCTAAGTGGCAATCATCTGTAGGAAGATTTTGTCAAATCTGGCTATAAACCAGATATGAAGTACAAATCTGTAAGCAATCTTTTATCTGTATGGATGGCTACACACTGAAAATTTAGCAATTTTTACTAATCTTTTTCTCACTTCTAGTGATTGAAACCCTCCAAAATTGTTTCATTTTTACACACAAAATTTAATTTGCCTTTTTGAAAAAAATTCACAAGTATAAAATATGGCTGGAACTCCTCAAAGATCTGTGTGTGACAATTATTGTGCGTGACAATTATCATCGTGGCATTGCTGATTCTCCCTTAACCCTGACCTTACTGCAAGACCTCCAGTGAGTCTTGATCATTCAATTTTTTAGATGGCAGCTCTACAATCCCCTCTTTTTATCCAAATCCAGAAAGAGAGGTTTGCAATACCAAGCCGATATTCAGTGGTATTCTGCTATACTGAAAGTATTATGCTTTATCTCACTTGAAACTTTGAGTCTGCAATTCCTAGCCACATTGTGTCCATGGTATAGTGTTAATTGTTTCTTCATCCTCACCCATGAACATGGAAAGTTGAATAGAATAAAGTGAGATTATTTAAATGCCTCCAGTTGGATCAATACTTTTGGCTGGCCAACCAAAAGCAGTCATTCTTTTTTATTAGCCATTTTGGAGATTAATTGTGCATATTTACAGGTCTTAACCAGAGTGGGGTGGGTATTAGAAATTGAACCGACCCCCTTCTGGGTATCAAGTTGGGTATAAAAGTTGATAATCATCGTTATCAAAAAAATCAAATACCCATTTATTGTTTATAATCACAGTTCTCAATTCTTTTGAAAAAATCAAACATCTGCCTAAAACCACCAGGTCATTTGTTGGTGGTTCTTTCATGAAACTGGGTGGTTCATAGACATTTTTGAAATAACTGGAACCGAAGGTTCTTTGAATCTGTTTTTTTTTTTTCAAAATACTCAGACCCGGTGGTTGTTGGATTCTGAATTTTTAAAAATACCTAGAACTGGTGGTTCTTTGATTCTGCATTTTTTCAAATACCCACCCCACACTAGTCTAAACCAGTGTTGTGTGGTTATTTGAATTCATTTGCCTCGATTCCAGTTGTTTGAAAAAAATCAGAATCAAAGAACCATGGGTCCTGGTTATTTCAAAAACCTTAAAGCACTTGTAATTTTCATGTAAGAATCGATTATTTGATGTTTTTCCAAAAAATTGAGAACATGTTTATACATGACAATTGGGGACTCTTTGATTTTTTGAGTAGTACACTTATGAATCTTAAGAACAAACTTGATAATCACAAGGTCTATTTTTGTTTCTAAAAATTGCCCGGCTGACTATTAAAAAAATGACAAATCTCAACCCAATGGTTATGAATTTCATGATCAAACTAATACCCTCAATTTTTTTTGGGTAATATCCATCGGTTATGCGTAAGGTTCAATTCTCAAATACCTAGTTGAGAATTATGGGTTATATGTCAGTAATAATAAGATTTTTTTAATTTGGAAAAAATCTGTTTTCTATCATAAACATGTATAGTGTTTTAGGATTGATAACTTAGGTCGATGATAACAAGGTCATCTAGGGAGATTATAAAAAATTGAAAATTCAATACCAGGCAGATAGGTTATTGATCAAATTTTTTAAAAATCAATAAATGGTTGGTAGGGTATCAACAACTAAGTTGATAATTGGTTGTTTTCTCAACAACTGACCAACATTGTATAACCGTCTAAATGCAATTTCAAACCATTTAAAGGTTCACTTCAACATTCAAAGTGTTGTCTACAAGGTATTATATTGCTGCCCATGGAGATGGCTTTGCAAAATTTCCATGCCTTTTCACTATTGGCCCAAAAAATATGCCTGAGAAAGAATGTGAACTTTTAGGAGCATTTGGGATGTGAAATTGGAATCACCATATTTTCAGCTATTGTGCATGTCTGGCTAGACTTTGGTTGTGAAGCATCTCCACCATTTGCAAGAAATGCCCCTCAACATTAACTTGGAGGAGTTCCACCTGTTCTACATGTCTGATCACCCCCACATTGTTGCATCCAGTCGGCATGAGTATTCCCAAGGCCAGGAAGAACTGTCTCTACTGCCTTCAATATGTGGCAGGATATTGTGATGTCCAGAATTTGCCACTCTTAAACCATTTTGCTAGTGTTTTTTAATATGTTTAGCAAACTTGAGAATAGGATCCACGGTAGCAACAGGAGCATCCAAGACTTTGGCAAGCAAGAAGATTCATCTTGAAAGAATTTTTTCCTCACAGAGGAATGCTGTGGTGCTTGTTTCTCCACATCTTGCAAGACCTGGTCATGCAAGAAATGGTTTGGAGTGCAACACATTTTGGGAGAGGATTTGAGAATACTACAACAAAAACTGCCAAGCTTGTGATGCATATTGATCAATGAGGTCTTTGGAAACCAAATGGGGAATATATAAGCATGATGTTTCAAAGTTCATAAGGAACTTTGGAACCATATGAACTTTGAAGTTGTCAAGCTTTCCAAGAATCATGTGCAAACTGTGAAAACATCTTGAAAATGGCCTTAGAATTCTACAAGTGAAAGCATCCAAAGGGTTAGAGCTTTATTTTCTTTCATTGTTTGTTGGTTTTGAGAGGCATCCCCTGTTGGGCCAACATGCACATTGGTGCGATCACAATATTAAGAGTCAAAACAATGCTTAATTTTTCATGTTTTAAAATAAAAAATTGTACTAATGTTTATAGTCATCTCAAAGCATTCATGACAATTTTTTTAATATATTATGAAAAAACGTAATCATTTGAAAGGAATCTAATGAGGATAGAAATTTAAAAACATTCATGAAGCATTGTAAAAGCTTTTATTTTTGGGGAGATTTCTTAACATGACATATTTTAACATGATAGTAGTTTGAAACATTTTTTGGGGCTAGATTTGAATTTTTTTTCAACTGCCAAACAAAATATTCTTAAAATATTTAAGGAATATTTCAAAATAAGCATTCACTTAAGGAAGCAACTTTGGCTCTTATTCTAGCATGTTTGAACCCACATGGAAGTTGTAAAAACCATGCCCTTGAAGTGAAAGGGATCCATTTCATTTAGCTCAAAGGTCGATGCAAGTGAGATTGAAATAATTGAAGCATTGATAGCTATAAGTTTTGCAACAAGTCAACTATAAGGTACTAAAGTTGCCAAATACAACTTACAAATGGCAAAAATCAAAGGTTACACAACAAGACCACATGCTTGAACCTGGACAAAGAATGATGACATTTAATTCACAATGCCAACATAGCTATACTATCTAATATAGTCTAAAAGTATTTAATTTGCCAAGGGCAAAAAAGCTACAAAGTGCAAATGCAACTTGTGGCAACATCAACTATAGCTCCATCCAACATTGCAATAGGATCTCCATCAAAACTTGGTATCCCTCTAGCTATCCACACAAATGATGTAATAGATAACACATCCATTCAAAATGTGTGTAAAGTTATAATTGATAAAAAGAATTGACTTAAAAATAACTAATATTGCAAAAACTTGAAAAAACATCAAATTGGGAATTTGTAAAATGATGTTTATTATTTGTTGAATGCATCATGGTCTACTGGTACACACTTACTCACACAACACTCATTTTTGAACCCTTGATTGAAAATTTTCAGAATACCAAATAATAGTGGGGTATAAGCATAATAAAATATACAACAAATTTACCATGTCAAAGTTAAAGTAATCTATCATAAAATTATTATATATTGAATTTTTCTACATAAATGATCAAAGAAAGATAGTTTTTCAAAATGCAAGTAGCTTTCATAATATACTTTTTGTAGTGTGGATTTTTTACACCATATGAATGAAGTAGCTTATCACAAACAAAAAATGTCTAAAACAAAATCTTCATTTGAGCTTCAAAAATATAATTATCTTGATATTATAATTGAATGTGTACATATTCCATTTAATATTTTGTGTTAAAGTACCATCAAATCCAACTTTTCTTTCATTACAAGGAATTTGCAAATTAACAATTGATTTTTAAAAATATTTAACATGACTAACTTTCAATTATAAATGTCACATGCAATTGTTATTTTTTCTAATTACCTTAGACAATTTGCATAAAAGTTTAGTTACAAAAGACATGACATTGCATAAAATTGAAATAATAGTTAGATCGAATTTTGATTAATCAATAGATGCATGGTATAGTGGTTCATTTTTGTGACAAAATGGTGTTTTTACTTTGGGTATCCTTTATTCAAATGCATATGGTGATTAATATATTCTTTAATCTACTAATTGGGACTTGGATTTAAACAAAAAAATTCACTATGGAAAAAACTGTGTGGTTATTTATTAATAAAAAATTCATTTGTTAGTAGTAATGGACTTTTGAAGTTGAAAATAATGGATTTGTCATTTAACTACAACATGACAAAATGAATTTTTTTGTATTAATTCACATTCCAAATTTGTTATTGAGATTCAATATATAATGTAATACAAGATGATAAACTCATATGAGGACTCTTTTTTTTGAAACCCTTGATTGTTTAATAGTAAGGGACTTTTGAATGGTTAAAATTTGACCATATTCTCATAACTCCATGTGAGTTGCAATTTTTGTTTATTTTTCAATTTTTTTTTTTAAAGCATATTTAATTAAAGCTTTATATGGGGCATTATTCATATGGATTTTGTGGGTTTTCCTTTTAAGACTTTTAAATTAAAAAATGACATCAACTACATTAAATACAAGTTTTCACATAAGTTTGGGAAGGTTTATAAGTGATTGAACATGTATTGTATAAAAATTAAAATAATAACATTTAAAAAAGTAACAACCATGTCCATTTGAATCATTTAAAAAATCTTGTATGGATTTATAAGGAGTGTAATTTTTGCCAATATTGAACTAATGTATTGTGGATTCACCCTAACACAAACTTTTCATTTAATTAACATCTTATCAACTTATTAACATGGTCATTCATGATTAATTTTTACATCTAAAATTTATAGTCATGTATATTTATGTGACATAATCATTTGTGATTAAAATGTCATGGGGACATTTAAATTTTTCAACCATTGAAATGTTGACATATGGTAAGCTCCAAGTTGAACAAATGGCACCACATGCCCTACCTGGGTTAGATTAAACTAGGCCAACCACCACATAACTTAACTAGCCAAGGGTCTTTAGATTAGGTGACTTCACCTACTTAGCCTAGGTTGCTTAAACTAAAAACATGGGCTAAGAAGCCTAAATGATTTAAGTAAACATTTCAGCCTAAAGTAGGTTCCTAAACTATTTAATTTATATTAAGTTCAAAAAATTGCAATAGTAAGGATTTGATCCATTGACCTTTACATTGAAAGAATAAATGCCACTACATGTACAAGGGTTGTATATATTAATTAAAATATTTATGCACCTACCTATGCTACCTAAGATATTTTTAGGGACTACTTAAATTAATTTGGGTATTTAGGGGCCTACCTAAGGGTTTTTTTTTAGGGTATTTAAAGTATCTAAGGTATTTAGGGGTGTACTTAGGGACTACCTAAACTATTTAGATTATTTAATGAATGTATAGGTTATATAAAGTACCTAGGGGTGTACATAGAGGTTGCTTGGATTTGTTGGCCCAAATTAGCCTACCCCAATTTTGATTATGAAAGATAGGATGGCTAAAGAAGTTTTGGGGTTAACCTTAAGTTTAAAATGGTAGATTAAAACATCTAACCTTATCCCAATATAACCTAAAGGTTGGGGGGCCTAGCTAAGACAAGGGGGCAAGTAGGTTAATCGAATTAGGATAAGGTCAGGTTTTTTTGTCCTTGTTTAAGACTAGTTAAACTTGTTGTAGAAGGGGGAACATACAAGGTGAAGGATGTTTCCTAGAAGCTTCTAAAAATTAGGGTTAGGGTACAATATTATTAATGGCATTTTCATGGAGCTGAGGGGAAAAAAACTAATTGTTGAATTGTTTTTCTTTTTCTTGAGTGATGAATGAAACATGAAGGTTTGTGAGGAGGGGGAATGATGATGATGGTTGTAAGGAGAAGAAGGGGATCTTGGCATATCATGAAAGGGTGAGCTAGGTGAAAGAGGGAGGTTACACCATCATGAAGAAGTAAGCTTTTCAAGGGGTGTTCAAGTCAACATTCATTTTAGTGAATTGAGGCAAGAGATTCAAGTGATGGTGGTTCTGGCATTGCAAGTGTGGGGGGAAAAATCCATGAACATGGTGACTCAGCAGTAGCTAATGGAAACTAAGAAAATGTATTCAAACCTTTGATGAAGTTAAGAACTAGGAATAGAAAAAATGAGGAAATTGGGGGTTGTTGTTGAACCTAATGAGCAAATGAAAAGGTCTACCCTTTTGTGAAAAAATACAAGAAAAACTAGAACTTAGGCTATCCAATAGAGGAAAGTAAAAAAGAAAACAATTTTGGGGTGCGATAAAAAGCTTGAAAGATATAGATGGTTGGGAGGTAGTGTGTAGTGGAAGATAGTAGTGTAGATACATTGTAAGGGTTTAATAAGGAAAAAGGAATGGAAGACTTGGATTGAACCAAAATTACATTGTAAACACTTCTTGGAGGTGTGGCATTTGTTTCATTGGTAAAGACTTGTTGTATTTTGGTCTCATGATGCTTGCATGAGGTTGACTTAATTAGGGCTATAGTTGGTTAAAAGCTAGAAGAAAGGAGTGGTAGGGCAAGGGTAAAATTGTTATGTGTAGCAGATAGAAAGGAGAATTGAATACAAAAGAAAAAAAAAAAAAGGAAGTAGGTAGGAGGGATGGATTCTAACTAATATAGATTTGGTTCAAACCATGGCATTACAAAATGTTAATGGGGAGGGGATAGTTTAGGAGTAAAAGGAGCTTGGTTAGGGTAGAAAATCAGGAGTTAAGGGGTGGAGTAGGTAACAAATTGTGACACCCCCTTTTGAAAATCTTCAAGGGGGGGTGACCCAAATCAAGGTTTTAGGGGGCCTGCTAAAATTGTGCGTAACAAGACTACTTGAAGTTCTTAGTGGTTATTTAATACTAGGTTCTGTAAACTAACATAACATGTTGTATGCACTAGTTTGCCATTAGCACATGTACATTTGCAACTATCATATATAGTCATAATAAAAATTAAACAAAATGCCACATGTTGTTTCATCACTTTTGAACCACATTACTAGTCATGAAAACAATTAAATTTTTAATTATATTGTTGAAGGCCACCAATTGTGAATCATATGAATGCATTTTTCATTTTTCGATTTCGTCCAACCAACATTAGTCGCCCAACATTAAAGTAACTTTCTTCAATTTTGAAACTTTTCAAAAATTGGGAATTAAAGGTTATAACAAAATCAAAGTGCTAACCAACAATGGTTTTAACCCACCAAAAGCATTTGCCCATTTTTTTAGTTGCCCCACACAAAGTTCATCAATGGGATTACACATTTTCCATTTTGCAAGGAATAGAAGATTGTCAAGGTACTTGGAATTGGTAGGGGTGTGTTTCATAGCGCTTTTAAAATAATGTTTTGTAGGTGCTAATTAAACTTTATCATGTATCAAGTAGGGCTTGGTCCTATGGGCCTTCCCTAATTTGAGTCATAGCCTCAAGGATGGTAGCCCATGGGCATAGACTTGAAAATTATGGGAGGCCCATGGGAGCAAGCCTTCCCCAACTTAAAGTATGAAAGGTTTTATACTTCAATGTTGGAAGGTTTGCATGCAAACGATGGAAGGCCCCTTCACTTGACTTAAGCATCTTCCATCCAAGGAGATGCTTTCAACCATGAATAAAAAATCCTTAAACCTTGAAGTGCTTGATCTTTCTTATTATGTTCCCTAAGGTGTCCCTAAAGAGAACTGCTATTTACTCCACATTCTTTGCCCAATGTTCCCATATAGTTTTTGGGGAGCAACATTTCTATCTTGGGAGGGTGTAAAGTTCCAAACCATTAGGCCTCTTGATTGACCCACTACTTTTATTTAAAGATAAAAATGAAACAATTGATGCAATCACAACTTTAGCATGAATCATACTATGTACACCACTGAAGACTGTGAAAGAAAGTGCTCCAAATTTTAAGGCCCAGAATTCAAAATGTCAAACTTAGAACTATGTCCTTGAAGAGAAAAAACAAACTTGGAAATACAGTTCATAACTCCACAACATAATCTTTACCAACATGATCTTCACAACAACTGATCTTTGGGCAGCACCAGTGCAGTCCTATAAGAGACCAATCTAGCTTTGATATCTCATCAGCCCTTGCCTGATTTGGGCAAAAAATTTAACCAAAGATTTTGAGCGTGTCAACTTTGGATCCAGCAGTTGGATTTATAATCCTATTCATATCGAACATGATCTTGAACTAAGGTGTTCAATAGACATAAAATTATGTCCCTTCCACACTGAATAGGGCTTAAGCTCTGGGGGATTAAATTGATATCATTTAAGTGCTACTAACCCTAGTCATGGACAATTTATGTTGTGAGTTGTGCCAACTAGGTAGGCATACAAGGTGACATGTTCAGGTACCTTATGCAACTCCACCCTTACCCCCTATTTTAGGGCTTCAACCCTGCTTATAACATCCAAGACAGCTCCCTAATTGTTTTCCAATCCTCACCCATAAACATGAAAATCGATACAACAGAAGGTGAGAAACTCTTGAAATAAAATCATATAGACTAATCAAGCATTATTATATTGTGCAGTGCATTTTGCGGATTGTGCGCAAATATATTGACCTGAAGCTAATTTATTAGCCCAAATTGGCATAAATTTGAATGTTCTCTATCCAAAAAGTATTGTGCAAGTCACCTTTGAAACTGCTTTTAGTTTTATGGGAGTGAGCCCTCCAATTTGGAAACCAGATCTTGAGCTTGACCTTGGATGGTACACCCCATGTCTTCCACTACTACACCCACTCCACAAATGTTTGCAATTTGCACCGCCTACATATTAGAGTCGACACTGTGGAGAAAAGAAGGTTCCTGACTCTACAGGAGCATCTACAGGAGGTGGCTCTTCAAGTTAAATTCCAAAACACTAGTTTGTGATCCATGTCCATGAGAGAGAATCTTGCTGGGATCATGTAACTAAATCCAACCCAACACTGTTCTAAAGGGATTGATCGTGGTTTTGTGTGCATTCTTACATTCCTCACTTGGGCTACAATTTCCCACTTTGTCTGCCACTAGCTGGAAACTAGAAAGGAATGACCCCTGGCAGCCAATTTGTTGATGACTCTTGGAGTGCACTTGTGGGTACCAAATAAGATGGAGATAGAAGAGCCGCAAAATGAACAGTTCAGGACCCTCAGTATCCAATGGTTAGCTCAATAGTTATAGGCTTGTTTCTCACTTTGACAATATCATGTTCTTTGGTTCTTTTTTTTATAGCTTAGATTCATAGAATATAGCAGCCTCATCATGTGGGTGCATGTTGTTTTTAAAGGAATTTCAGTATGTAGCTAAAGTGGCAATCGTGCATATGAACATGTTGGAAAAATGGCCATCATCCCTAGGAAGATTTAGCCAAATCTGGATATGAAGTACAAATCTTTAATCAACTTTGTACACTGATGGCTACACAGTGACAAATAAATATAGAAATCTGGCAAAAAAACATTCCCTCATTTCTGGGGATTAAAACCCTCCAAAATCACTTCATTTTGGAATTTTTAACTTTTTATTTTGCTTTTTGCAGAAATTTTGCCAGTAAAAAAAAGGTCACCTTGGTATGAAGAAGATGGTATTCCAATTTGGAGTTTGGTCCCAGTCCCTTTGACTCCATTATTAGTCCATACCTGCACAAAATTCGAAATTTTAGAACCATCCATCATGGTTCTTTCATATGCAAGTAATCAAAGAAGTGGATGTGACTAGGTATTCCTTGAAATTTTTAAGAATCGCCCAAACTTGTATTTTCACCTCCCAGAGAGTGCAGATGGAGGGAGTCCATGTCTATTATCCTGTTAGCTATAGGGTCGAAGGCCACATACATGTACACAAGTTAGCTTGTCCTTGGCCATGGCCTCTGAGCAGCACAGAGCCTTGGACCACTATTTTTGTGGCTGAGTGGGCCTTTTCTTGTGCATACATTCAAGCTACCAACATGACCATAGCCCTCAACACCCTATTATTTCTGCTGCAATCTCTATCAGACTACACAAAAATGGGTTGTGAAAACTCATTACAATTATGTATTTGTTTGTCCATTTGCAAATCCAGAAGAAGAATCAATCATGGTCATTTGAACATGCATGATTTAGTTCCTCTTCATGCTCCAGGAATCACACTTGCTTCATTATCCAAATGGACTCATTGTTCCCAAGTGTAAAGCATGAAAGGTTTTTAGATTCAAATAACAGAAGGTCTGCATCTGATCAGCGGAAGGCTCTTTCAACTGAGGAAAGAATCTCCCATGCAAGGAGGTGCATTCCAATAGAAAGCCAAAAACCTTGGACTGCTCTAGTAATGAGGGTGAATAGTGAATACCACTGGAGTTGAATTGGATAGGATGGATATATTCTGGTTCTGTTTGGCAATTGGATTGAGGCTGCTGGTTACAGGACATTGCTGAGGTGCTGCTAACCAGCAGCCTCTCACCAGTTACCTAGTCCATAACCACAGGAGTGACAGGAGTGGGATTGTTTAGGACATGGGGTATAGGATGTAGGGCATGAGAGGGTTTAGGGTATAAAAGGGTTAAGAGTTCAGACTTTAAATTAGGTGTTTGGTTGCAGGGAGAATACCTACCTGAAAAGGCTCAAAACCAAAAAGAGATTTTTCATGTTAATTCAGTTTTTGCAGAGATGGTTTCACAGTGGTTTGGTACCAGGCCACCGCCCATACAATGTACTCCATAGATCTTCAAAGAAAATGACTCAATCTTGTGAGGACATCCAATGAATCTTGAAGAGAAACTACTCAATCTTCAGAGGACGTTCAGATGTTGTATTCTTGATCCTTGAAGTCACTTCAGATTCTGAACATTGTTGCAGGTACTAGAGAAGGGACCAAGATTCCCAATGTATATGATTTCATCATCTAAATCTAAACATATTTCAAATTCAGTACATCTATCTATGAAGGAAGGTAGACTTTTGTTTGTTTTGTTTGTTTGTTGTGTGGTCTCTCCCAAGCTACACAGTGCCTCTTTTGCTGCACTCTTGGAATATGAATTCAATTATATTGTGAATATGAGTAAATTGCTCCCAGAAATATATATTGTGAATATTGTGAATTGCTCTATGCATATATTGTGAATATGAGTAAATTGCTCTCAGAAACAAATAAAGAATCTATCCCCATGCTAATGAAACCTATGTGGGCGAATGGAGTATTCTTGAAAGCAAGGGTATGGTAAAAAGTATGACCATTTTGGTATTCCATGCAGGCTCACAAGCACCTGACAGCAATTCACAATATTGGGCAGGGGCTTGACCATGACATAGTATGCAAAACACTTTATATGTATGTAAAACACTTTGCGATTTATGGCAGAGCTATTGGAGGGGACCTTATCTATTGGAAACCAGGAGCAGGCATTTTGAAAAGCAGAGGCAAGCATCTCACTTCTTGAAATGCCCATGTAACTTTTTACCCTTCTTCACATTTGAGTATCAAGTCAATTCCTTGCCTGATCCTATGCCAATGCCGTCATCAGTTGACGCCCATGCTAATTGCAGATTGACAAGTTTAGGTAGCTGCAACTAATCCTAGTAATAAGGCGCGCCAAATATAGCGGAGAAGCTGGAGACCAAGGACGAACCTGGAGCCCTACCACAAATTGACGTGCATCAATGCTGCATTTATGAACCCAATCATAACCCCATCAATTAAGTAGCCACACAAAGACATTCCAGTAGTTAATGCTTTTGCACTCACTACAATTTTTTTTGGGGGTCAAATTTAGACCCCACAAATATGATTTCAACATATACAAAGGATTTTTCATGAAAAAAATGGCCCAAATTCATCACACTTGCAGAAACAAAAATTTCAAATCGCCAGATTTTAATGATAGGTTCCAGTAGTTAGCCAAGAATGTTGAAAGATTGTTTTTCTTTGTATTGTCGTATCTGGTTTATGGCTGAATTTGGTTAATTTTTTTATGACTGATTATCACTTTAGCTACATCATAAAATTGGGCCCCAAAAGAAACACACACACACTCTACTCCAGTAATTGACACTAGGTTACATTAGTGTTTCTTTTTCCATTTTTTAATGTTCCATCATGATGGATCCACCTAGTGTCTAGAATCCCAAAAATCCCAAACTTGGTTGCTTTTAAAAAAATGCTACCAAACCAAAATGTGAGTTGAAATGTGGCCAACAAATTCTGAAAAGAAAATTCCCAAAAATTATGGATATATATGAATATCATAATGGGTGCGAAATTTTGCTCCCAAAAAAAGAAAAGAAAAGAAAAGTTGGGCTACATATTAATTCGCTCTAGGTGCTAAATCTGTCGGAATGTGTTGGGCCCCAGTCACAACAAGCTTTGACATTTAGGGCTTTAATGCTGTGAGCGTTTGGTGGCTTAAAAAGTTTGTCAGGATCGTGGGCTTTTCGTGGCTGCCGTGAATAGCTCGTCTGCAGGCCACACTTTTTGGCTCCTCCTCCGCCCCCCATTTAATACACCACTCTCTCTCTCTCTCTCTCTCTCACACTCCCTTTCATACAAAATTCAAAACGCCAAATTTGCACCCACCAAATGGGTGGTATATGAATTTATGTCCTTGATTAGGTACCTTACCCTAAGGTCAGTTTCGTCATTAAATAATCCTCAAAATAGTGAAACGAAAATTTGTGAAAATATGAAGTTGAAATGTTGAAAATCATCCTAATTATCATAGGCTACACTCTGAATAATTTCACTACTTATATCACAATATTATAGTAGATGATGAAAATAAAATAAAAAGTGAATTCATTTTGTCAATGTGGAAACTTTGAAATTTGATAAATCTGTAACTTAGCCATAAATCAAAGTATTATATCTTTTAATTATATTCTTAAATATCTTGCTTACTTTATAAATATTTTCAAGATTTTTGGTGGGCCTAATTTAGTTATTACTTTTATAAAACTTACTTCCAGAGTAATAAAAAAAATACCTTAATTTGAATTCATACCTTTTTCAGAGGCTTGTAAGTAACCCCTTCATGGCTTGAATATTAAAGATCTATCATAGCTTGTGCCTATTGGTTTCTCACAACTTAATGCCTTTGAACCCTTAATACTATGTTCTTGGAGTCCCCTACATGGTTGCATCCTACCCCGTCTTCTCAATGTGACAAGCACTACTTATGATCCCCAATCATGTCAAAGATCACATGTTTAACAAGTTTAGGGTTTTACAATTGATAGTTTACCTGAACAAATTTTTAATCATCCTACTAGGTTAACAACCTCTCATTGCTAGGTAGGTTAGTAATAGTTGGGTTGATAATTGAGTGTTTTCTCAACAACTAATCAACCCTTGTTAAAACCAGTGTGGTCTGGTTCTTACTTTCCAAGAGAACCTCTGGTCTCAGTTCTAACTTTTTTTTTTCAAAAGTTGAAGGAACCCTTGGTTGTGGTTCAAGGAATTTTCTGTTGTATACGAAACCCTCTTGTCTGGTTATAGACCGAGTTCTTACAATTTCAAGATTTTTTAAAAAATCGAAGGCTGATCTGGTTTCAAACTGTACTCGGTTCTACCTCCGCACACACAATCAAAAATTAATTTAAAAACAATAAATAGCAGTCCACAACTGTTAAAAAGTGATAACCTATATCAACTACATGCTTAAACAAAAGAAAAGAGAAAAAATTGTATATTCAAGCAATGTTCCAAAAATAACAACTACATTCCTAATGCCACTCTCCCTCTCCCATCCTGCCCACGAATTAATTATGAAAAAATGTGTACCACAATTGTTTCTCACACTAACAGCATTTCTAACCCAAGCTGGGAGAAAAAAAAACCTTGAAAAAAAATTTAATGTTAATTTTTTTTTAAAAGATGAAGAATTGGACCTTGGACAAAACTAGTTTAGGGCCAGTTTTGGTTTCAGGTCCAGTTCTTCTAGCTGGAGGCTGTTTCCTGATGAGGTTAACCAGAAGCTAACTCCCCATTCCAGTCTGAGTTACTCAGAACTGGACTGGAACTTGGTCTGAATTTCAGAACCAAAACCCAAACCAGAATCTATTTCCTTGAATCTGGTTCCATTTAACTACGAAACTAGAACCAGAACCAGGAATGGTTCCTGGTTCCATTGAAATACTAAACTAGAACCAGAACCATATCTGGAACCAGATTCCTGCTTCCATTTAACTGCCAAACTAGAACCAGAACCGTATCTGGAACCAGGAATCCAGATTCCGGGTTTCATTTATGTGCGAAACTGGAACCAAAATAGTTCTAGTTTGTGTTTTGGGACTGGAACTGGTGGTTGTTCTTGAAAGTAATGAACCGCCCCGAAACTGTGACCAGTGATGGTTTGGTATCCAATTTTGACCATACAAGCTTAATACTGGTATCAAGGTTCTTTCTTTTCTTTTACATACCAGGCAGGTACTGGTATTAGGTACTAGGTATCTTTTTCCTTATTAGCCTAGTGGCCTGGAAGAAGAAGAAGAAGAAGAATTCCCCAGCACAACTTCCTTTTACCCTCCTGGCTTTTTCAAAATGGTTTTCTTCAAGCTGACCCAACGGAACGGGATCATGGCAAGCAGACAAGAGATTGACCCGTGAAATCTGGCAGCAAAAAGACAACCGAATAAATGAAGCACAAACAGCAGAAGCAGCATGCAGCCATTAGGGTGATGATGATGAGGTTGTAGCAGCTAGTGCTGTCCGGGATACAATAAGAGATTAGATTTTGGCAGCGTGATTTATTGCCCAGAAACAGGAGACCCTGCATATAATAAATTTCGGTAGAGCTCTATCTATCTATCCATCTATCTATCTGATATCGAGTTCTAACTGTGGATGCTGGTGTGTTGAACTTACGAAGAGAAGGATTTGTAAGATCATCAAGCTAGCACAACAGCAGCCGGGGAATTGGAACTTGGGTGTAGCTTCTCGGGACTAGACAGTGTTTGGGTAGGCTACATTTTAAACATAGCTTTTGGGAAGAGAGAGAGAGAGAGAGAGTGAGTGTGTGTGTGTGTGTGAGTGAGTGTGTGTCTCTCTGTGTTTTTTTATAGCTCCTTTCAAGGGTATGGGACGGACTCAGAGATACAGGGGAGTGCGACAGAGGCACTGGGGCTCTTGGGTGTCGGAGATTCGTCATCCGCTCTTGTACATTTCTTAATCCACATGTCTCCAGCTTCCCGTTTGATCTCTAGTTAGCTACCCAGCTGCTCTTAGATCCCACAATTTGTCTTCTCGTATGTTTCTATAGCTTAGTACTGTCTGACAGATTTCCAAGTAATGCTGCAATTGTTTTAGTCTTTGTGCAGCAGCTCTTATAAGCCTTAATTAAATAGACATATGGTTCTCAAGAGTCTAGTTTTTTGCAGATATTCCTACATCTCCGATGTGATTTTGATATGCAACGCTGACAGACACATTCAACAGTAATGGATTTTCAGAAATCACATCGTCTAATAGCATGCATGCGCTAGTAGTACTCACTAGAAACATGAGGAGCTAGCACAGCTTCTGGATCGATGCTACCAACTCTCTCTATATTGGACATTATTCTTCCCATACACAGAATTCCTCATGACAATCTTGCGGGACGAATGTCACATGAAAATTCGAAGTTTTCAATCAAGAAAAACTTTGTCACTGATCTTGACTCTTCTCCTAACACGCGATTCTCTATTGCTGCTCGTGGGTGTTTGATTTTTGCAGAAAGACTAGAGTGTGGTTAGGCACCTTTGAAACTGCGGAGGATGCAGCACACGCCTACGATGAAGCGGCTCGCCTCATGTGTGGGGTCCGAGCTCGCACCAATTTCCCGTTGGATCCAAATGCTCCACTGCAGCAAATGAGTGCTAATAAGTCCCGGAAGATGCTTTCCGCAACGCTGAGTGCAAAACTCCATCGCTGGTATAATTTGGCAGCGACTCAAGCTGATCAAAATATGAATATTAAGCAGCTGCAACAACAGGAGCTCAAGAAGAACAATAATGACACGAGATTAATGCAGCAGGAGCAGTCTCTCACGTGCTTATGCCTGGACGCCGAGCAATCTAAGCTTGGGATATGGCAGCAACTCACAGGAGGCTGCAGGCAGGCTGAGGCCAACTGGTTGAGCCGGAAGGTCGACTTTGGAAGCAGCTGCAACCCCCCAGACTTACTAAAGCCGCCTGAATTACCATCGACAACCGATGATCAAACTAGTCGCAACATGAGCGAGGAGGACAAATTCGCTTCGGAGATGATAGAGGAGCTTCTAGGCTACAACAACTCTAGTGATCAGTTTGTCGACCTTGCATCTCCCTCAGTGTCTGATTCCAGCTGCTGCAGCAGCACGTCGTGGACTACTGTCTCACAACATTCTCTTGAGGTAAAATTATCTTCAACCCATGGCTATCTAACTCTTGTTGTGTCGATCTAGCTAGCTAATTGTCATCAATCTTTTCGTATCAAAGTTCGAGCTTTTGTGCAAAGGGAGTGCAAACTCGATTCCACCCAAATAATATACTAGCTGATGCAAAGCGTGTAGAGAGTTTGAGGTTTGACATTAGCTGCTTATCCTTGTCACAGATTTCTTCCGTCCCCAGTCGATGAGCAGGTTAGAATCTAGCCGGAGAGAAATGGCGCAGACGCAGGGCAACTACAGCCCTCCCGGGTCGATCCTCCGGATCGCATGAGAGTCTTAATTAAGGAAATTTTTGCGAGTTTCTCCAGTCTGAGTTTCCACTTCAATCTTGACATGATGTGGAGCCTGATTTCACCTTCCTCAGTCTGGATCATTAGAGAGGGAGAGTGAGAGAGAGTAAAGCGAAATTGGGAGCTTGATCAGGAGTTTCCAGTGCAGGATTCCTTGATGTCGAGCCTGATTGCCATGAGAGATGTTTGAAGATTTATAGTTAAATCAGCCAGCCTCTGCAGCAGCTGGTGAGTACTGGAGCAAGTAGACAACTCTAGTTGCAGACTTTAGATACCCGACAAAAGACCAGTGTGCTCCACCCAAATGTACTAATTCTATAGAGAACTTTACTGCACTTGTAACAAATTGTTTCCACAGAAATCTAGTGTATCAGGATTGAACCTGATGTAATGGGTGTGTACCTAATGGGCTTGTCTAGAAGCAGTGTTTTTTTTGGGCAGAAATCACCAGATTTTTTGTTGACATGAAAAATGTGATTTTGACCTATATAAAGAGTATTATTTCATGGAAAAAAATGGCCCAAATTCGCCAGATTTAAGAAGACAAATTAATCCAAATTGCCACATTTTGATGATAAGTAAAGTCCAGTAGGTAGCAAAGGATATAGAAGGATTCTGTTTTTATTTTCCTTTCACATCTAGTATGTAACCAAATCTGGTTAAATCACCTTATGCTGATAGCCACTTCAGCTATATCACAAAATTGAGAGGAAAAAGCCCTGTCTAGATGTGAAGCAGATCCTCCTGCGAGCAAGATCTTCATCTCATCATGCAAAGAAGAAGAAACTAGGCCAAGCACGATGCTACTGTTTGCAAGCAAGATTTACAGCACTGGCTTCCTCAATGTACTGTACTTCAAAAAACACTTATGGCCAAGGCTGTCTTTGCAGGCAGATTTCTAGATACACACCCAATTGTGGTCAGCATCTTGCTAACGTGGCAGCACACCATTGGACAAGATCTTGAAAGTTATATTACATATTTTGCTGCCTTCAGATTTTTGCTTACACCTCCTTATTACTTTTTGTAAGTTCCTGGTTGGCTGAACCTCATAAGTCACTCACTAATCATGTGTCCCATAACCTGTATGCTCCACACTCTTGGACAATGGGTCATGTTTGGTGATGTCCTTGAGAGTGCTAGTGCTAGTTATTGTGAATAGTCTCCAGCCACTCACACACTTTGATTATTCACAGTCTGTGCACTCTTGTAGCTCACCTGGTCTATCTGATAAGCACTGACCCTCTGTGTGATATGTTTATTTTTTGCCCTCATACACAAATTGTTCCAATTCATCCTCACATCTCTCATATAACATTTTGCATGTTATATGCACCCTACTGGATAGTTCGTCTCTGACCAAGAAATTTCCCAATGAAATCCACTATCAAGAATCAGATCCAGTTTTGATTCTAGAGTCGAGTTTGTGTTCCAGTTCTGATTGCAGAACCAAATCCTGTTTGCAACCTGGTTCTGGTTTCAGCTCCAAAAATCAAACCTGATTTTGGCTCGGTTCTGGGTAACCAGAACCACCCAGGTTCTAACTGTTACCCAACCCTGGTGGTAGCAAGAGTTCCGAGCCTGCCCCAGAGAGATTTTTATTTAATTGATGACACTCTTCCCCCAAAAAATTAAATACGGGCAAAATTTGGTGCCTTTAGGCAATTTTTGCACCCCCAAAAAAGAAGACTCCCAGGCTGCCTAGCCGAGTGGTTGGGAGTTCAAATCCAAACTGGATCCCTTGCTCTATGAGGACAGTAAGGTACCATGGCAGTTAGGGCTGAGACTGGCACCCAAGTTATCAATACCAGGGAGAAAAAAAACCTCCCCATTAACCCAAACAACTTGGAGATTTCTAATTGGGGAATGCAATTTTCAGCACCTGGAAAATAACTAGAAAATAGCCTATTAAATAACTAGCTAATAACTTAGAAATAACTAGAAAGTAATGTAGACATAAAGGATGTGAAGGTATGGGATAGACCTGCCTATGACTGTAGAACTGTGGAACTGCCAACTTTTTCTTCTCAACACTAGTCATCCATATCTGGCCAGGGTGAACCACCACTTACCTTCACTTTCTTGAGTGAGGCCTCTTAGTGGCTGTATTTGACCCAATAAATGTTTGACAAGGACTCAGGGAGTCCCATTTGGTCCCATTTCCCTAAAGGCCTCATTTGTTTGCCATGTTGAGATCTCCCAAACCATGGCACTCCTGGTTGCACTCTAGGTACCATTGAAAAGCCCCCATGAGTAGGGGTGCATTAGGTGGTTTCATAATGTTTAGATCTATGGTGTAAGAGTTATTAAATCTTGAAAAGAAATTTGTCAAAGAAAATACAAAAAGTCCAAAACCAAAAAATTGAAGAAAATTGGGGCAAGCTTTTGATAGTATTTGAAAACTCTTGATGAGTGCAATTTCTTGGAGGTGATTTCATAATTTTTAGACCTAAGGTATAGCTTATATATTGAAATTCTAGTAACTTTTGTCATTAAAAATGAATTCAAATTTTTAAATAGGTTTTTCACAATTGAACTCTATTGTCAAGGTCATGCACACATTGAGCTAGTGGCATAAGCTACATTAGGCCTCACATTGGGGGCCTAAAAATAGGTGGTAACCCAATTGAACCCTAGGTTTTAAGTTGGGAATATCTCCCACTTTTGGGCTTTACCCATATTATAAAACAAGAAACAACCATTATCATGAACCTAAACATACCTAGGTCATAGGCTTATGTAGAGAATGTTTTGATGCATATTCATCAAGAATCAAAAGGATCTTATGCATAAAAATAGGTCTAGGATCACTCCACTCCTAAAAAGTAGGTGTATGAAACCTTCAGAAGGATCTTCTACCTAGAAGTAGGTTCAAAATCACTTCATTCCTAAGAGCAGGTAGATGAAACATCCTTTTTTCTAGGAAATATTCATGGATGTAAGGTTCTTTCCTAAAACACATATTTATGGATATAAGATGCCATTCAAATACACTAGGAAATTTTTATATATGTAAGCGTAAAGTCACTCCCACTTTAAGGATTATGTTTTTAAACTTTTTTGTTTTCTAAGAGGGATAGCTTGGTGAGTGAACAATTAAGAATTCAAATGACGTTAAATTTTCACACATTCTTCCTCTGCTTCTAAAGTTCAAAGAACATTTGTACCCTTTTTCTTAGCACTTTTCATGCTTCAAAAATTGTTCAATTCAATAAAGGATTGGGGGAGATATGGGGTGTTTGGTCTAAGGCAATCTAGTATTCAATGATGGTTGAACAAAAAAAAGATTGGGATTTTGAGCTTAAAATTTTTGATCATTGCACCTTTGCCTCTTGCATAAATAAAGTTTTGTAAAGGCCTAGTTGGTGCACCCATCAAGTTTTAAATCCCTCAAAACAAACTAAAAATGAAGAAAATATGGGGTTAGAACTAAAGAAATGTGTAGAAAGTTATTTTTTCCAAAAAACTGAAAAAAAATATCATTCATCCTCTTCATGTGTTTTCCATGTTGCTCCTTTACTTTTGACACTCAAAGAACATTTTTAGTCCTCCAATTTGTGCATCCAATGACCCAAAAATCATTCCATTTCATTAATGAATGAGAAAAATATTGGAAAGTGTTTAACAATAGGTACATGTTCAATAATGGGTAGTTCTACCCAATTCACACAATTTGCTTTGGCTCATTATCGAGCTCTCATAAAGACCATCGCACAAGCCCCCAGCTATGTATTTCCATCCTTAGTGGATGATATTCACATCATGGGGCCTATGAATAAGATTACCCACACCTTTGACCACCTTTTGACCCAATTAACCCTAGTGGGGCTTAGGGTCAAAGTGTTAAAATGCAAGCTTTGGAGTCCATTAGGGTTTTTTCCAAGTATAGAAATTCCTCATGGATGCACTTTGGTCAGAGATGGTTTAAGCATTTTGGGTGTGCCAGTGGGTTTTCAAAACTTTGCCACACATTTTTTGGATGGGGTTTTATTTCAAGACATGGCACATATCGATGATCTTCCTCTCTTGGGACATGTCCAAGTTATTTTGGGCATTTTGTCTTCATGTGTAATTCATCGACCTTATTATCTCACACAAATAGTATCTCCTTCTTCCCTCATGTCTTTTTTGACAAGTTTCGATAGGAAAGTTATGCAAATGTGTGGGGGCATTATGGGTTGAAAATCATGGGAGTCTTTTTAGGGCCCCGTAGTGAGGCACCATGCTCAACTACCAATATCCTTTGTGTGGTATAAGCCTTTTCTCTATGGAAGATTGTGCCCCATTTACTTTTCTAGGGAATAGAGCTCTAGTGGATTTGTATTTGTGCTATAGGTTTCGTATTTTTGATAGACTTGTTTTGGAATAGTATGTTTCTCAGGTTGAAGGGGGCCTACACCTATTTCAATCATGTTTACATGCAGCACGAAATGGCCTTCCTCTTGTAGTTAAGGAAATGCACCTTTTTTTTGAAAGTTTGGCAATTACCAACACCCCAACTCTATAGGCATCTATGATGGACATCCACCATGACACATCCCTTAAGTCTATCTTGGAAGATGACTCCATTTCCTCAACATCCAGAGCCCACATTCGGTCTTGTTTGAACAAGGGGGCATGGCTATGGTTGGTTACTAGGCCAATTATCCATTCGTTTTGCATCTCACATTCTATTTTCACCTCAATGTTATGTTTTCATTTTGGTTTGATTCAACCTTCGGCATCTAGTTTTCTCACATGTGAGTGTGAACACAAGTTGGACACATTTGGCACACATTTAGTTCGTTGCCCATTTGGAAGTCAACGAATAGCCACCCATGATGCCATCTGAGACGTCGTGTATACTCTTGCTTGTGAGTCATATCGACACAATTATGTGCGGTAGTCTCAATTTTTAAGAATTGCATCAAGGATATTCGAATGTGATAAGGTTATTAGGGGTTTTTAGCAACTTCATGTTAAAATAAGGAGTGATAAGTGCGCATGGTTGCAGGGGGGGGGGTTGTTTTCTTTTTCGAAATACGATATTGGATGAATAAGCTGTTGGGTTAGTTTTTTTTTTCAACAAAAAGTTCGTAATCATAGTTTTAGAATCTCAGTAGCATAATTAAGGGTGAGAAATCTTTAGAGGGTTGGGGTTAGAAACAGACACTAAAATTCGTAATGATTAGCAAAACATTAATCTTGTTTTAATATTTAGTGGGTAGTAATGATGTTTGAGATTCAAGAAGCAGTTGAAGGGGTGTCAATGAAAGGTCCAATGGAGATAAAACAATCTTCAAACCTTATAAACATAAGATTAATTCGAGAAAATTTAACAATTAAATAGATAGTGTGATAGGGTGATAATGGCAACATTAGTTTCATAATGAATGAAAATTTTATTTAGATTATGGATAAGCTCAATGAGGAGCTGTAATTACATGTCGAATCCTGGGTTATGCCACAATGATAATTCATAACTACAAGAAATCTAGGATGTGTTGAATGGTGTGAACTAAGTAGTCCGCCTTGCTATTAAGAGGCAGTCAACAAATTGAACCGTGCAACCAATAATAGTGTCCAACGTCGAAAATTAAAGACCATGCAAACATAGATTTGTTTTTAGTTTTGTAACAACCTTCATAGACGGTTTTAGGTTCATCACCAAAAGTGAGATCAACTTGCAACAAAATCACCAAGGTGCGAAAGTTTAGAGGAATTCAATAATACCAAGCTCAAAGGGGTTTAACTTTAAGACAAACCCGCACCTCTCGTGGTTCGAGATCTTCATCACGAAAATGTTGCATCAATGTCAAATTTCGAGATGACTCCAGAGGCGGTTCTTCATTCACTTGTGCAACTTGAGGCCCATAAAACGTGGCCATACACAATGCCATAATTTCAAGGAAAGGAAAAAAAACTTCAATCAAAATCAAATTGGCAATGAATGTGTGAAGGATTTATTACATCGAAATGTGTGATTATAATTTATAGGTCAAAGAAAAGGAAGGAAATGCATGAGTAATGGCCTATAACCATGGTAAAGTAAAACCTTAAGATCAACGAAAAAAAATGAAGGTTTAAGTATTTGTTGGGGGGAAAGTGGGAAGAGGTGAAAAGGTGTTTCTCCTTCTCCTTCCATTGGCCACCAAGCATTGGAACCTCCCAAGGGCCACCAAACATTGGAACCTTTCAAGGGCCACCAAGCATTGGAACCTTCCATTGGCCACCAAGTTGGGATCTTCCTTCACCTCTTTCCTTCTCCTTTTTTTTAAAGGGCGGATTTGGATCATTTGAGTTTATTTTTTTCGAAAATAATTTTCAATTTGAGTCTTGAGAATATTTTTTCGTACAACCTTCCCTGGGAAACGAAGAATGATTAATCTTAACAGATTGTGGAAAGAGGGAGAGTGGATTAGATGTTTGTAGTACTTTTGAAAAAATGGAAATGAGTAAGGATATTGTTGGGAGCTTAAAATTTTAGAGGAATTTCATAAACCCTCTTAGGTTTGGTAACATAATTTTTTACTAGTTTATGTGCAAAGCCTGCAATTTGGTAGGTAGATGCGCCTTGTAGCTAACTTTTTAATAAGTTAAGGCAAGTTAGATTTGGACAACATATGTGATAGGAGTAATATTTTGAGTGATTGGTGGTCTATAGCCAAGTTGAACTTACTACCTTCGTAAAACCCTCTCAGGTTTGGTAATATACTTCTTATTAACTAGTGTGTAGAACTTATAATTTGGTAGGCAGAAGCGCCTTGTAGCTAGCTTCTAATGAGCTAAAGCAAATTAAATTTAGACAACATATGTGATAGGAATAATATTTTAAGTGACTAGTGGTCTATAGCCAAGTTGAACTTTCTACCTTCTTAAAACCCTCTCGGGTTTGGTAACATAACTTCTTATTTATTTAGGTGTAGAGCTTGGAATTTGGTAGGCATATGCACCTTGTAATTAACTTTATAATGAGCTGAAGCAAGCTAGATTTAAATAATGTATGTGATAAGGATAATATTTTAAGTGACTAATGGTCTGCTGCCAAGTTAAACATGGTGTTGAATCCTTAAAAGTTGGTTTGAATGAATGACAATTTAACATAAAATTCTAGGATTTTGAATGTTTGAGCTTGGAATATACATCTATCAATTCTAAATCATAAATGATGTATAGGAGACGAGCTATTTGGTTTCAACTATAACGCAACTTAACATCTAGAAATACACTTTGCATTTTTTCCTTCACCAATAGCATATGTACTTTCAAGTATAGTCACCTCATAAAACTGAGAATAGAAGGATAGAAAGTCGCTTCACATCAACCAAGAAAGTGGGCATGCTATATGTAGAGAACGATGGTATGCCCTTACATCAAGAATTTCATTACAAGTCGATCTATACATGACTTGAGAGGACCACATTTTCGTTGTCAATGTGGTGGTTATTAACCCAACATGGGAGATAATGGCTTCGAATGTTATTAGTCAACTAGTAGGTGTAACTACGAAACTTAACGCCATTACTAAAATCTACAAATATAAAGGGCTTCATGAAGGGCACTAATTTATTCCGATGGCCATGGAAGTGCATGGCGCACTTAAGCATGATATGGATTGTTTCATCAAGGAATGTGCCTATCTTTTCCACAATAGATGATGGAAAAGTCATTTATTTATGTCTTTTTGCATTTAGTTTTTCAAGTAACATGTTAATATTACTCTTCAGCATGCTTTAGCCTCTCTGTTATAGAGAGGAAGATTGTGTTGGCAAGTGATGCTTGTTCTAGACCTCCCATTACTATTAGATCTCACAATTTACATGCAGGTGACATTAGAAGGGCTCTGGGTGAAATAGTTTCCTACCATGAGAAAGACTAACTCTCTCCTTTTTTTGGGTTCCTACAATCTATGCATCCTTTGGCCTTTTTTTGGCCTTCCCTTTTTGTGTTCCCTGTGATGGTTTTGACCATCGATCTTATATTGGATTTTTGTGATTAAAAATTCACACAAATGAAGTGTCTTCAAAAAACTTTCAATGATTTACATGAAAAAAATTCAATTTTTTAAATGTAGAAATCAACGAAAAGTCATTGGTTCAAAAATCAAAACATAATGCACACATGCAACTTGTGAGTCATGACAAAACAATTTAAAATTTAAACCTCAAAACTTGGACATTATTGAAATTATTAGGTTTGAAGTCTAAAAGTTGTAAACCTTAAACATGTTCATTTCTTAAATCCTTGCAAGGAGCATAGAAAACAAGAAAAAGAAGTCGAAGATCACAAACTCCAAGGGAAAATGCAAAATGCAATTTCACATTCACCTTGACATTTTTGGAGTTTGGATGAGGGTTTTGATTTATCATGAGACTTTAAAAGTTGACTGAGCAATATGAATGCAATAAGTTTGTTGGAATGTTCTTCCTATCTTGTCAACACACAAGGCTTCAAGGCAAAAACTCAAGAATTATAGAATTCTTGCAAAATTAAAAGCAAGAGATAGAAAAAGGGAGTAAGTGATCAATGTTCATTACTAAGGAGGGAGGTTGGTGAGTTGCAAGCATGTGAAAGGTTTAATAATGATGAGGGCTCTCCCCATGTTGTTGAACATTTTGGTGATTACATAGTGAAATGCACTTGCACATGTATTAGTTTAATGGCTACGAATGGGGTCTTCTAAACATCCTCACTCATTATGGAATATAGAAGCTTCTAGTGAGAACTCCCAGGTTTAAGGTAGGTATTGGGTGCTAGTTGTGATGGTGTGCAGGGTTTTTGGTGAAAAAAATAAAATCAAGTCTTTTTCCTTTGTTAGTATGGTTAACCCTTGGCCATTGGGGAATTTTGGTGATAATTCATCAAAAATATAAACTATGTTCCAATGGCTAAGGGCAAGGCTGCAAATGTTTTTTCAATTTTCTATTGGGCCAACATCATAGAGCTCCATTGTATTTATAATTTTAAAAGGAACCAAAAGAAAATTGGTGAAAGGTAAAGCCCTTCATTAGGGGCCTTCCCAAATTAAGGGACGTAGGAATAAGTGGTATCCCAATCAAGCCCTACATTTTAAGTTGGGAATATCTTGCTCTTGTGGGCTTTAACTTTATTATAAATCATAAAACAAACATTATCATGAACCTAAACACCTAAATCACATGCTTATGAGGAGAGTGTGTGTTCCTATGGCTATTCATCAAGAGTATAGGTGAATTTTATTTTATTTTTGTTGTTCCCAATGTTTTCCCCAAGATCTTCTCAATAGCACCATATTTTTATCCCATATGATTTGTCCAAAGTTGTCCTCTTTTCACTTATATACATGGACCAAAAGGCAACAACATATATTTATATGTTGAGAGTAGAAATTTGTATTTGTGGGTTTCCAAAGTTTTAGTCTTTTTTTTGTGATGGGCCAATCAAAATGGCTTATTGCCCCAAAAAAACAAAAAAAAGAGTTGAACATGGAAGGCATCCCCAATTAATTCAAAGATGAATAATAAGTACCCTAAATAATACAATTGAGATAGGTGCTAAATAGTTTTATTAGGTATGAAAAAATAGGGAACAATGTCATTGGGCCTTCATTAACTCACTATCCAACAACTTTGGTCATTGTTCAAAAAACCTCAAAATATCTACATGTCATAAATTTTTGTTGTTCTTAGTTCATTCCTTACAATAGAAAATTTTAATTATTAGCATTTATGTTTCTTTTTCAATGTTTTTTTTGGGGAAATAAACATTAATGCTAATAATTGATTCTTCCATTGTAAGTTGTTGGTTCATAAAAAAAGATCCAAATGCATGCCCTTTCCCTCGTTAGGGGAAATTGTCATTCCAAAATAAAGGGCACATTAGTGACTAGAGCCCCTAGACTTCCACTTCATGTGGTGAAGAGAAGTTTCTCCAACAAAACAAGTCATTCATCTCTTATCTTGTAATCAAATTTTGGCCCAAGGGAATCATTAACATGGAATGTCAAATGTAGCCTTTAATTGGTTGTTGTTACAAGATGTTGTCAAGGTTGAGATTGAACTGTATCATGTGTGTTGGCAAATTATTTGGAAAGATGCAAGGTGTGATGACAAAAATCTTATTGGTTATGGTTGTTGTCTTGGCGGAAAAAGTTTTGGTTTAGATAAAGACTATAGTGAAAAAAATGTTTAGGGTTTTTGTGAGGTGGTGATGCTACTAATCCTAAATAGGTAGACTAGGTGAATTGTTATAAATTTTTTGCCTTAATTTTACAATAGGGTTGTCATAAAGCCTTTTCTTGTGTTGTTGGCAATTTTTCACTCCAAAAAAAAAGGTTGATCAAATGTGGTAACATTGATATAGAGTCTAGGTCTAACTATGGGCCTTGAGTGGAGATTAGGTTGTGTGTATACGTAGTTTGGAGGCTGGAGATTTATAATCAAAAATTTAAGTTCACATAAGTAAATATTGAATCAAAATTGGGTTTGATTTTTGAAATCATAATCAAAACCAAAACTAAGGTTTCCAAAATTTTAGGAACTAGAACCAAAGGTTCCTAGTTTTTTTAAAAACTTGAATTGGAATAGGAGGACTTATCTTGATGGAGTTGTTGATGGTGGAGGATGGAGTTACATTTATTGTATCGTTGGGAGGTGGAGAAGGAAGAGTGGTGTAATTGTTGATATAAGGAGGAGAAAGAAATAGTTGAAGGTAGACATAAGAGCTAAAAGCTAAGAGCAAAGTTATCAACCTACTTGTATGTGAAGTTTTAGTCTTTCTACTACACTTGTTGAATTTTCTTCCATTTTGCTAATAGCTATTTTGTGACAATGAATAATATACTTAGTATTTTGTATAAGGAGTTAGTGGTGAGATATGATGAAATAAGGTGGTCCAAGTTGAAGATAACTGAGCATGTAAAACTCCAAAAATTATGCATTTGTTTAGGAAACATCTAGGGGTTTAAGTCCAATTGTGTGGTTGGTTCTATGGATTGGTGAACATGAGAAACCTCTTTATGGTATCTTTGAGTCGGAGTAGATGATGAAAAGAAAACCAAATCGAGACCATTCTTCAAAAAGTCGAATCTTTATCTTAGGTATGTATGAACATAGCTAACTTGTAGTGGTTTTGCATAAACCTTGTGATTATGGCATGTGATTACCATATGCATAGAAGCTATCATACAGTTGAATTGCAATATGGAAGTAAAAGGGGATTAATGTTTTGGAGGCATTGACACATGGAACCTAAATTGATGCATTGCATAGTAACAGATGAAATTTAGTAGCTCAAAGGATTGAATGGACATTGAAAGATATGATCTTTGGCTACACTTCTAGAAAGTAGGATTTGTTGTTTTTTTCAAACAAGAAGTGTATTAGGCTTGTTTATGGTTATAGAATGATGTTCAACTCGTGTGTTATGGGAATTGATATATCGAGGTTAGAACTTGATGCATCCTGAGCTTGGATATCCCTAACCAAGGGATTTGGGTTTTGATGCTAAAACTTGTTGTTTATTTCATCTCAGTATCAATAAAGGACTCTTTAGTTTGTTGTTGGGGTACGATAAATAGATTGTTCATTTGTTTCAATTCTAAGCACTGTTCTTTTGTTTACAATACTATAAGAAGCAAGTGTCACCAAAAAAGAAGGGGAGATGATTTCTGGTGTGGAAATCCCTAACATTTTGAATGCAAACTCAATAAGATTTGTTGAAATTTTCAGAAATACAAAGAAGGTTACTACAAGTGTTATTTTTACATCCAAATCCTTCAAGACATCAAACTTTGTTATTCTAGTTCTATGGACCTCAAGGGATTAGACCTCTCTTGATTTCTTCTCAAGGAATCAACTGGTTGCTTAATGAGTGTGGTAGCTCATACTTCAACAACATAAATCCCACAAGTGCAACCCTAACATCATTACATGTTTTTTTTCAGAAGCTAGGCAGAGACTAAGAATAGAACATTTGGGTGTGATCTTGTACACTTCATAATATCTTATTGTTCCAAAATCCCTTGAGCTCCCACTATCCAACATGTACTCTCTTCTTAGAATGAGCGCATTGCACATTCACATTAAGACCCCCAAACTGTCAAAGATGATGCTGCCGCAATAACCACTCCTAAAATCCTAGACTCATTCATCATTTCCTTTGCTTTGGTCCCTAAAATGCAAATGCTAGACCTCCTAATTTCTTCTTGATGTTTTTGGCACAATGGAAGATCAAATGTTATGTTCTTGAGAAGAAGAATTCCAAACAAACTTTTGTCCCCAATTGAAATTCGAAACCAACCCCACACGTCCTAACTAGTAGAAACAAGAACTTAGCTTCTCTCCACTCGCCAAAAAATTTGCCTTCCCCTCAACCGGCTTCATATAGCTTTTTCTTCTCCACCTTCCTTTGCTCCCCTGAAAGTTTCACACCAATCCTCTCCCAGAACCATGATTCACACTGCTCATACAGAGTGTCCATTGAGCAGCCATGATCACGTTCCATCATAGAAACCATCACACCAAAACCATTCCACAATAAACAACAAACCAAGCCAAAATCAGAAAAAACAAGAAATTGAACTTTTAGACGTCCTTGAAACACCACGGCGTCGACAGCTCTGCCACAGAGCTGAATTAGGGTTTCTGCTTTCATCCATAAAAAACATTTGACACTGTTTTTAGGTCACACAACCTATTCTTGACCTGCTGCTCCCCCCTCAGTCCCACTGTTGGGATGGCAATGTCAAAAAGAATATATATATACACATAATTGGAAGGGAGGAAAACAGCCGCTGAGAATGCAGTGAACCAAAAAGGCTCTTGGGGGACCAGATCTGATAAGGACCTTCATTCACGGCAGAGTTGGATGTATCTTCCCAACATGATTGTCATTGTGCACAGCCACTATTTGGGGGCCAGACCTGAATTTGATAAAAAAGAATAATGGCTATTTACAATCTAACTCCTGGACAATCTTTTGAGAAATCAGAGTATGTTCCAGCAGTACAGCCCATCAATGATGTTCCCACATTATCCCCCTGCTACAAGTAAACACCCATCTAACCTTCATCTAAGTTGTTCCAGAGTGCAAAGCTGTGCCGGCAATCAGCATGTTTTTTTCAAGCTGAAACTCAGAAATCTTCCTTTCAGTGAATTGAACTCTGGTGAAATTTTAGAATTGTGAAGGGCTAGCAGGATCTGAGTATAGACTATCATACATTCTACTACAATAATACCAACCAATGCAACCAGCAAGTGGTCACGAGATGCTAGAGGTTGAGATTGTACTAATGATTGCATTAGTACATTCTCAACCTCCACATCATTTCAATGCTGCCCACCAGGGAATTTTTTTCAGTTTTGTGGTTTCTAAAGTTTGGAAAATGTCTCCAAATTTTTATCAAATTTTCGAATTTTCTTTTCCAGTTTCTTTTGTTGCTACAGTTCAAAAATTCACCCAAAAACAAAATTCTGTGTACCTTCAGGAGCTGCCAATTTATGTTATGGTAATTATGTTCCTAGAACCTTCACCTTTGGGAGCACCCTACATTCACATGGAGTTTTTGACTAATTGTCCACACACTTCAAATTCTCAGACTTCTGAGCAGACAGGAACAGGCTGAAGGGTACAATATATTAGTTGTGTAAACAAGGCATTACAAACACGCTGGCCTTGCCAATAGATAAGATGTTGTACATCTCCCTACTGTGTCCACACACCGAACACCAAAACAATATGTTCCAATCTAAATAGTTTAAACACTTTCACCAAAGAAACCGGTTCACCTAATGTGAAACTGGTCCTAATAAGGGTAAAACTTCCAAAAGTTGGATCCAATGCGATAGTCCCTGCCCCCACAGGGCAGGGGCCCAGAAATTCAGAACCTTTCCTTTGAAGTTTCACTCCCTGATAATTTTCTATACTTGAAAGTTTTGTTGGCCTTGCCTTGGTAGGCAAGGATATTGTGTTTAGATTCATTATAGAGTATAGTAGCTTAAGGGATTTTGTCCCCAGGTATTAGGTCTATTTTTATATGAGGATTTCTGAAAGATGATATTTTGGATTTTGTTGAAACTTGAGATTAGTTATAGAATTATGATATCTTGAAGGATTTTGGTTTCTTTTAGAGGATTTTTTTGGAGATTATATTTTTGCTTGGTGAAATATTTGAATTTCCATAACTCTTCTTTTGCCTTAAAATACTTTTTAATGTAAATGGCAAGGCCACGGTGCGACACACCCCTTGTTGCATATAGCCACACTTATACTATAAGTAAGGGATAGAGCAATGTGTGGAATTCTATGGGGCTGCTCTGTAACTGGTTCTGGAAGAATGTATCCCTGTGTCCAGTTGGAGCCTCACATGAAGCTGCAACATATTGGAGCTGGTGTGCTAGGTTACAGATTCTTTCTTTTTCCATGGGGAGAGACTCATTGTCCAAATTCTTTTGGAAGAACAAACAATAACAGTGTGCGTTAGAATTGTAGAGTGTCTCCAGCCGTGCTCAGTATGTGACCCTTGCAAAAATATTTTTCACGTGCAAGTTTAGTTATTTATTTTTTCCAACCCCACCCATAAAACTAAAGTGCAGGGCCAAAACCATTTTGCTCTGCTTCATCCAATTTTCTTTTGCAGGGTCACATACTGAGCACTGGTGGAGCTGCTCTTAGTCTAGATCTGCATGTTCATCAATTTACTAGCAATTGTTCCAGCAGTCCCAAAGCTCAAAACAGATGAAGTCCAGGACATTCATAAAAGCTGCACAATCAGTAGGTTGTCACATGTTGCATGTTGTCCCTTCCTCACTCATCTTAACCACCCACTTCTCCACTTCATTGTTGGAATACCATTTGTTTTTATAAAAGCCTGGTGGCGAGAATTTGGTGAACGTGCTCAGAAGTGATGTTTCTTCATATTGTGGAGTGTCATTATTGAACAGAATTTCAAAGAGGAGAACAATGGGGCCCGAGAACATGCTTACTCAGAAGCTGGAACAGGGTAGCACCTTGCTGAAAGCCATGAAAGCACTAATGTTTATATCAAGCATAATGGGTGTCAACAGCAGAACCTTCAGACCCTCTTATGATGTGGGTGAGGTAGCTTCACACATACAACACGGTGAGCATCTGACCAGTTCTATGGCATCTCCACAGAATCGCCCAGAGTTTCTTTCCTCTCTCACAATGGGAGGCATGGTGATCTGCAATGCATGTTTCCAGCACCCAATTCCAAAGCTGTATAGCCATGGTTCTGGTCAGTATTCAAATACCTTTCACACATTCACTAGACAATTATGTTGTAAGGATGTACTTGAGTCTCTATGGCTTTGAAGTATACATTTTTCTGATTGAAGTATAGCTAATCTAAGGAACTTTTCTGAGGTTCTTCCTTGGGTTTCAGGACCAGCCTTGCCCTCAGTTGGGCCCTCAAACCCAGGAAGCTGAGCCAAAGAGAAGTTCATTACCTCATGTAAAGAACTTTTAAAATTTAGAATCTTATGAAAATAGACAGGTTTTTGAGAATCAAATTGAGATTGGAATGGTTTGTTTGTGGTTTTCAAAGGGAAATTCTGTGAGAGGAGGAGACTAATATGAACAGAGAATTATTTTTTGAGTTCTTTGTGAACAAGGAAGGTTTCATGATTTTTGTTTAGTATGGTTTATTACAGGCACAAAACTGGATTTGCAATGTGATGGCAGAAGGGAAACATTTGCTACTGCAGAATTGGTATGGGTTAGGATTGATTACAATGGCAGATTTCTGATGAGCCTCACCAATATCCACTTTACTCCTGGAATCCAAGGCTGTCTAGTTACCCTACTTCAAATCCATAATTCAGAATTGAACAAGTTCATCAGTCTCATGGGCGTCTCACACATAGCCGTAAATGTTACTTCTTTTATGTCCCAGAACTACAACAATGGAAAATCTTTCCATGACTATGTAGCAAGGATTTGGAGTCAGATGAGATACAACAAACTATTGAAGTCACAAGCTGATCATGTTAATTTCTACCAAATGCTTGGCCGGAAAAATACTAATATCGATGGGCACACCATGGTACAATGTTATAAGATTACAATGACAAACACAAGTGAGATGCATCTGCTCAATACTATTAGCGCATTCCATCACCAAAAGCAAAGAACATATGTATATCACCATTGGGTCATCTATGATATGACCATCTCAAAGAGTCGGGGATCCACAAAACTCGTGTACCAAAACTCTCCAAATTGGCCTAATCCCTTCCTTCGTCAGACACCTGGTGTAGTTCATACCCCTCCTTTTATCACACCTTTTCCTTATATGCCTGCTATGGCACCAGCACCTTTGGTACTAATACCCGCTAGTGTGAATATTGATGCACCATATGCTGGCCCACCTATAAAAGCTCCTCCTCCCCCATTCACTGTTGGACCTCCACCTTGGGCTAGCCCTCCCTGAGGTCCTTAGCTCCTCTAGCCGAAATCTTTGTGAGTGAAGTATATGTTCTCACACAGATTCTTTTCACAATGCAATGGTGAAACATGTGTTGAACTGATCATATATTTTTTGAAGTGCTCTCATTGTTGAAATGCTAACTTCATTTGAGAGCCATTTTATCTTCTGTAAATAGACAATTCCATCACAGCAAAGTGGTCCAAAAATATTCATATGATAAACTCTAGGCATGGGACCTGTAGTATTTATTGCCTGTGGAAATAAAAGCTTAAGTTCCACTATTAATATAGAATTTAGAACCAAGAATATTGTGTATCAATAGATGTGTGATTATCATGTGATGCCTCCAAGTGAGATCCTTTTCTATCATTGCAAGTTGGTATCAGGGCCTTTTTTGTGGTGAATTCTTGCCACTTGGTACCAAATGTTTTTGAATATTTTTGGGTTTAGGGTTTAAGGATCACATAAGGCTACATAAAACAACTCAAGAAAAAATATTGACTGTATGATGTCATGAAACCTCAAATGGGCTCTTTGAATTCTTGATGCACAGTTCTTCAGAGTTCAGAGTTCAGACATGCATCACTGATGTTGAATTTTAATTTTGGGACTGAAAGGACTCCTTCGTGTTGTCATGAAACATGAATTCACCCACTCTTTCATCCTCTCAATGTCTAAATCGGCACACTCTATATAAGATATAATTATATATTAGTTAGACAAGAAATTTTCAGACATACTTTTCTCAACATTTCTAATATAATTTGTTCTGAAGCTGACAAGGTCCTATGGAAGCAGCCAACTTACCAAAATAACCAATCACAAAATAATGGTAATTAAAAGTTATAGGACAGCTGAAATGTGTGAGAAAAAAACTACTACCCAAACACCCTGCCCTTCCTTCCCCACCAGTGCAAACAAAAAGCCTAAGCCCTACACTGAACATGCCACTATATTTTTGTTCCAAATCGCCTCCATTGGCAACACCATGAATTGTATTGCTCTACTTTCTCCCTCATTAGGGACAAAGCAAAGGGAGTATGTAAGTCTCCCCCTCTCTCTCATAGAGTTATTACCTAGTAAAGCAAGTATGTAAGTTGCTCTTTTCTCTCACTCATAGGGACTAGTGAGCCCTTGTGCCATTGACCCAAGTGTGATCATGTTCAAGGTTTTAAGAGACATGACTTTCCAAAAAATCCAATTGTGAAATTTTTATTTTTATAAGTCATAATCAATTTCCTCATTGGAAATCAATTATAAATAAAATTTTCACATTATAAATAATTGTCAAAAAAAATTTATCAAAAAAATTGCAAAGTGATGAACATGCACATTGCCTGTTTCAAGGCCTTTCAGAGTTGCCTAAAGTGCAATGAGGGGCTTCATGGTGTGAGAGGGTTAAGGCATGATCACAAATATAACAAAGTGCACTCAAGTTGAATTATTTTGTGTTGTCAAGATCCTGTTTTACTTACAGTAAGCTTTCAAGGCCCAGAGTTTTTTCTTTTTTTCAATAAAGTTTTAAGGTGGATTGAAGTATGCATTGAGAGGGCAGATGTGACAATGTCACACTACTCTTGAGTTTATGTATTATATAGTGGCTTATTTTTGGCACATAAAACACTCCATACATCTATGTTTGATATGGTTTTGTGGTATGTGCAATCACCTGATACACAAAGAATTCAAGGCTCAGTTCTTTTAAGATGGTTTTAAAGATCCAGGTTTTGCTGGGGCTGCATGAGTTTGGATGGTCGCGTGATGTACAATATAGTTGTTTACTGTCCATATCAATATCTGGAAAACCAGTTCTGAAAAACCAACTGAGTGCAACTTATAGGTTGGAATCTTAAGCTCAAATTTTTACATATGAGTTCTCAATGTGATGGGCATGAGGGCTCTTGTTTGTGAACACAGAAATTTAGGGTTAATTTGCTTCATACTCCCATACAGATTAGATCTAGGGTAGTCACTAGATTTCAAAATTTCTGATCTTGTAGTACTAGATTATCAGGCTCGAGTCCATGGTCGCAACATGTTGCAACTCATGGAATCTTGTAGCTTTACATAAGCATTCCATGAACACCAGCTGGTTCCCAATATGTGTGCCAAGTGCAGGCCATAAGGCACTGGCCTTTAGTATGGAATTGTTGTCGGTTTTTGAATCAAATCTATGCTGCTGTTATTTTTTTCCAGTAGTGTGTAATTGAAGATTGTTGAAACCTGTCTTATGGGTGGCCCAGGGTAGCCATCTTCTGGAGGTTCCAAAAGTTCTTTTGGTTCAGCAGAGAAATTATGAATCCCTTTGGATTTGTTCAACAGTGAAGTGTTCAAGGGACAGTACAAATGTATTACATGTGCCAATTACCTAATGTCAAATTGCTATTCTAATGTAATATAAACACCACATATTGTACATTGTAATGGATGAAACCACAAAGTTTACCTCACAAATGTGTCATGAGCTGCAGCTTTCTCTGTGAGAGAAACCACATTCTCTTGTACTAGGGATATGAGTGAGTCAAATTTAGATCAAGCATGTGTCTGTAAGGCACTTGCAAAGATAGTAAGCAAGAGGCAATGCATTCTAATCACTGGAATTTCGAAAAGAGAAAGTTTGTTTCACTGCTGGAGCACCTTCAAAGAGTAGCAAACTATTTGGTACCCATTAGGGATCCGGTGGATTCTTCTTTTTTGGGGAAAATCACTTTGGTGAAGACAAGAAGATCCAAGTCAGTTGCACCCCATGTAAGTGCCTGAACCTGTCTGCTGAATATTAGTTTGAATCTTCTCCTTGGAATAAAATTCTGCTTTGAATCTCTCACCTGTGTGATCAACTGATTCTGCCATTGATTTGGTTTCAGCACCAACAGCACATGGAAAAATGATAGCTAATGTGTGACTGGCAACCCCGAGCTGTAGTGGGTGTTTTAGTTCCTAAGCAAGAGTTACAGCTACTACAGCTGGACACTTAGATCTTTGGTTTTAATCTCAAAGAACCTCATGGTGAGCCCAACTGGCCAAATATCAAATTGTCTCAAAGCATGCTTTCTCAATGACAACTTTGAAGTCATGAAGATTTAACTGGGAGCTCATGGTTTTCACAGTAAACTTGAATACTTGTTGGATGACATTGGATGGGCTAACCAGTTCATTCAAACAAGCCATAATTTGTGCTTGTGTTGTAATTTTGAGCTCAAGTGTCAAATTACAAGTTGGATTACTTACTGTGACCATACTAAAGTGGACACTTGAGAAAGTCCTCCTGCCAAAGAACTCCAATTCAGCTCATGAACAGCAGCCCCACAAAAGATTCATACAGAAAAATTCATGTACATTAACTCAGGTGCATTGCCTCATGGCTTACCCTTGTTCTTGCTGTATTGACATTGAACCCTATCAAAAATGGCAAACCCACAACCACTATGTTGATAGTGATGAACAAACATCAGTCAAATGTTCTATAGTTTCACTCCTCCATTTGCTATAATGCCAAGCTTTATTCAAAATTAAGAAGATGCAGACAGTGCCAAATGTTCAGAGCAGTGTAGGGTGGGTTTTAGAAATTGCACCAAACCCCCACCAGTTATCAAGGTGATTCCTTAGGGTTATACCCAACAGGTGATGCACTTGAAAAACTTTCCTAGTATATTTGGAGGACACCTTATGCACATGGATAATGCATACTCAAAAACATGAGGCACCTCAGGATCTACCTATAATTAGGCTTATGATAACATTCACCGAGTGCATTATGGTGAGTAAGCGCATAGTGAGGACATTCCCAAAATGGGGGGCTGAACTCAGCTATTGCCTTGATGCCTAGGCGGCTTCTACTTGCACCCAGCCACCATCTCTCCAGCAAAGCTACCCTGGGCCTTGCCCTTCTATTTTTTTAATGGCTTTAGTGACTATTACTCTCCCTCAGTCTATGGCCATCCAGAAGGCTTCTAGTATTTTAAAGAATATTTGTACTTCTTCCTTTGAAAACATTTTTTGTCCTAGGGTTGACCTTATGAATATCCAAAGTGTTTTTCAAGTCTCTTCTTGCCGTTGAAAGCTTTCTTCTTTTAACATAGCCAAAATATGTTATGTTGCCATTTTGATAGTCTGTCCTTTGGCTTTGTCCTTACCCAACTCTCGACGTCATTTTTCATATGCCAAGGTCTAGCACTTCGCAATTGCACAACGGCATTTCCTCGACACTCTTCTAGCCTTTACTAAGGTCTCATAGCATGAGCCCTCTCTTTAAAGGCCGCCCTCATGTAGGCAAAGCTCACCACAGGCATATACTTTAAATCAAGCATCCATAAAAAAAAACTAGGAATGAATGAAATTTTGTTAGACATTGTGTGACTGAGTTGGTTTTCTTTTACATTTATTTGTGGCTTTAGGTCGTCCAACCATCTAAATTATGTCATTCTCTCTAGTATTTTGAACGTGGTGGCCTTGCTCCTCAAGACGCCAATAAGAAAATTATTTGCATATCTAATATAGTTTACCCTAACAAACTCAAAATTTTTATAGTCTTGATGGTTAATTTGTAGCTCCCTTACCATGCGCATTCAATGCCACTTTTCGCACCTTAGCTGCTTTATATTTTTCTTTATCTTGCCATCGTTTTCCTATCTAAAGAATTTAGCTCGCAATATTTAGGGTTAATGTGGCTCGAATTTCGTGTTCCACTCTTTCTTAATCTGATTTATTTCATCATCTCGTTGGTGGAGGTAGATGACGCATTCCCAAGCTCTTTAATGGACTCAAATGTGAGTTTAAACTGAAAACAGCGGAAGAACAAGGAATCGGGGCACATTCCTTGGCTTGCAGCACTTTGAGGGGGTAGAGAGGCATGCTGGAACTCCAGGATGGGATTAGGAAGAGTGATAAGCATCAATTACTCACACGGACTTGCACAAAACCAACACAAGGTGATTAGTGCATAGTTGGAACACTTTTGGTGCTAGGATGAACCACAAGCAACTTGGACTCACAAGACTCACCACGGCCCGAACTTGGGGGAAACCACCACCTTCCCCCTTATAATATACTCTATGCCTCTCCACGAGGCCCACATCCAAATGGTTTTTTGTCCCAAAACTCCCAAGTGAGAGTCCCGAAATTGTCAAAGTTAGGACTCTTGCGACTCTGGGGTCCTATAACTTTGTCTGAGGACCTCTGATTGAGATGAGGTCTAAAACAAAGTTGTAGCCCTCGTCAAGAGCTTTCCAACGGTATGCTGCACGTCACCTGCACATAAGGAAATCAGGTCGATTCCTCACTTTTAGTGGTTGGGAGTCAAATTGTCAATTTGACTCCCGGCCCTTCTTTTGGCCATAACTTGTGTTTTAGATGTCCAAATGGGTGATGTGAGCCCATTTTAGACATCTACGTTTCAATAGCTTTTCAATGGTATAAAGAACTTTTCAAGCTCTTGGGTTTTGACTCTTGCAATCGCTCTCTGAACATTCGGGAGTTCACCGGGACTCCAACTCCCAAAGTGGAAGCTCCTTTGGGAGTGTGAAGGTTCATTCCCTCACACTTTCTTTCACTCCCGGGCTTCCTTCTTGGCCCGCAACCTTGCAAGCCCTTGCCTTGGTCGCAAGCCCAAGGCTAGGGTTGTGATAGTAGATATCACACAAAAGAAATGATAGTACATTTTTTCCTTGAAGTATTATCTTATCTTCATATATAGATCTTCCTATGCTTATTATGCCCACATATTTGTGTTAACATATCCAAAAAACGTTAATCTTGTATATTTTCTGACATAATGTCTTTGAACATTTTTCGATTCAAAGTTTTGTAACACTTTTGAATATCGAATTCAATAAAGCAAGACGTTTTCTTCTACCCATACTTTATAGTTTCAAGTGCCATATGGCAAGACTTGTTCAATCTAAATTTATTTGAATCCTTTGAAAATGTTGGTATGTATATTTTTTTATAAACTGTTTTGATGGTTTTTTATATTGCTTGGTGGTCCTTGAGGCCGATCATCATAAGCAATCTCATCTCCTTGGGTTTTCTTGGTTTTGGGATGTTGATTTGTCTTATGGGTTTGAATGGATATTTTTTTGTGCATTGTCGTTTTGCAACGTGCTCAAACCATCTTCAATTAATGCCTAGAAAAAAAGGTTTTCCTTCCCTTCCCCCCCAAGAAGGTCTTTTGTTCATCATCTCTTCTTAGGTTCATGTTTTTGAGTTTGGATTTGATATGTTCGTACGATGTTATGAACGTATGTGGGTCAACTATTATGTTGGTGATCGTTTGATTTTTTTGTTCACATTAGGTTTCAATTTTCGAATCCAATTGCCACAATTTTAATTCGAACAAGGAAAGCATGACTTTTCTAATTTTTAGTTCTATCCATCATTAAACTAATGAAGTTTCCTTTGTAAGTTCTTATGGTGGTTCTATTAGGATCATATAAATCATAGCCTTTCCCCATAGACAAGCTACAATTTCCATTGAAAATTCCCTCTAAATATTTAACGATTTGTAAGACCTTGGTTGACCTGTTTATTGCCATATAATTTGTGTATTTTTTTATGCAAGGTTCCCCTTTTCCTTCCTATGTAATAAAAATATTCATGTTATAAACGGCACATATCCCAAATTCATGCAAATGTAATCTTGGGTGTTTTCTTTTTGAGAGTGGGGCAATGACGCACCCCCAAACTCCTTGGTAGACTCAACTACGAGTCTAAATGTGAAAATAACAAAAGGATAAGGAGTTAGGGCATGATCCCTGGTTCGTAACACTTTGGGGATAGAGGGGCATGTTAGAACTCTGAGATGGGGACTAAAAAGAGTGACAAGTAATTTAATTACTTACATGTACCTACACAAACCAAACAACAAGTTGGTTAGTGCATAGTTGGAGCACTTTTGGTGCACGGACGAACCACAAGCAAACACGAACTCACAAGATTCACCATGGCCTAGACTCGGGGGAAGCCATCACCTTCCCCCTTATAGTATTCTCTGTGCCTGGCTGCGGGGCCAACACCCAAATGTCATTTTGTTTCAGAACTCCCAAATGAGAGTTTTGAAATTCCCGAAGTTCGGACTTCCGCAACTTTGGAAACCTATAACTTTGTGTGCAAACCTCCGATTGAAATGAAATTAGAAGAAAAGTTGTAGCCCTCTTTGAGAGCTTTCCAAACGTATGTGGCACGTGAATTACACGTAAGGAAATCAGGGCGATTCCTGACTTTTAATGGTCAAAAGTCGAATTGGCAATTTGATTCCCAGCCCTTCTTTTGGCCATAATTTGTGTTTTAAGTACTCAAATGAGTCATGTGAGCTGATGTTAGACATTTATGTTCCAAGAGCTTTCTAATGACATAAGAAACTTCTCAATCCAATGAGTTTTGACCCCTGCAATCACCCTCTGAAAATTTGGAAGTCCATTGGGAGTCCAACTCCCAAAGTGGGAGCTCATTTGGGAGTGTGGGGGTTCATTCCTTCACACTTTCTTGCATTCCTAGGAGCATGAAATGTGAATCCTAAACTCACTTTTCGTTCGCACTTTTTACAAGCCCTTGCCTTGGTCGCGAGCCCAAGGCTAAGGTTGTGACACTATCCCCCTCTAAAAGAAAAGGTTAATTGTTAACAAATAGGAGATCTACTCAAGTGCAAACATAAATCTTTATTGAAAATAAACTACAACATAATGCTCACAACACAAAACACAACATCAAGAACTCTCCAAGGTTCTTGTCACATTAAATACACAAACTTGTGTAATGAAGAAAAGAGAAGCAAACCATCAACACCAAGGTATTTAACTACAAGACCAAACCACAAATAACCAAACTAAAATAAGTAACGAAAGTAATTCAACCTTGTG
>Ga0116231_10001990_pt1 | contig 42632 bp, 25 predicted proteins | sample S1TSphgellanicum_2_FD_89695 | JGI IMG/M metagenome (GOLD analysis project Ga0116231, IMG submission 89695) | Host-associated microbial communities from peat moss isolated from Minnesota, USA - S1T2_Fd - Sphagnum magellanicum MG | ecosystem: Host-associated > Plants > Peat moss > Unclassified... | reverse complement strand
TCCACAATTAATCACAAGCAAACAACATCACATGGTGCACAAGACATAAGTCAATGCATTATGGAATTTTACACCCAACTTACCCCTAAGTAATTGTGTAATCAAATTACACACCAAGTTACAATACCCAGTGAGTATCATAAGAGATTTTTATTAAAACAAAGTGAGTGTTTTGAAAAGCAAAATGCCTTGCCTTTTGAAATGCCTACCTCTTTGGCATGGGTAAGATTGTTCTCTATAATGCAAGCTCCAAATACACTAAAAGACTGGTCTAAGTTATTAGGTTGCATAAATATTAGAGTTCTCCCTTAATGGCACCCTGTCTTTGCGCCCTAGTTTGACCATGTAATCCCTATTTTATCCCCAATTTGAGGGCAACCATAAAGTGAGTGAAACTGGATATCAGTTCACAAGATTTGCAAGATTTATTCTAACTTGAGTTAATGAAGAATATGAGGAGCAGTGGAGTTGCAGGTAAGGCAAATCCAAAACTAGGGGTGAAAACTTTTGTGAGGAGTGAGGACGAATTTAGATGAGAAAACCAATTTGGTTCTCTTTTTGTTCCCTGTGTACTGTTTTCATGATGACTTTTGATTATTTCAGTTGTTATGTAGTATGAAATTAATTCTTTCATGGCCTATGTTCTTGGATCAATTATATTCACATGTGCATTATAACATTAAAAAACATCTTATGAGTTATCAATGATTCAAGTTCACAAGTTGGTTATCATTTATACAAAAAAACAATCAACAAAATGCATTTTTTCCTTATGGTTTCCACAATTTTCATTGATTGTGAAGTTTCTTCAAATTTTAATTCATCAATTTTTCATTTTCAATTTCCAAATGTTTTCAAATTTTAGATTGTAAACAAAGATTTATTGCAAACTCTTCTTCCACATTATTTTCTTTCATAACAAACTCATTCATGACAATATCACAAGTTTCACTTATTTTGTTATCATTTTCTAATGATTATTCCATTTTGTGGTTTTCACAAAAGATTTAATAAATATAAAACTTTCAACTTTCGTCTACCAAAATTATCTTAAAGAATTGGCTTGTTAAAAAAATCTAACAAATGAATAATAAGCAAGGCAAGCTTAACAAGTTAAACAAACTTGTATTTGAATAGCAAGCGGGTGAAAACAAGCACATAAGGTAATTGTCGCAACCCCACTTTGAGGGAAGTGTGAGGTCACCCTTCACACTCCCGAAAATGGGACTTGGGAGTCCTCCGGGACTCCCAAAAACTCAGAACGCAATTGCAAGGGTCAAAACACCTTGCATTGAAGTATTTTTTATACCGTTGGAAAGGTCTCGAAGTGTAGATGTCCAAAATGGCCTTGCATGAGCCATTTCGACATCTACAGCACAAGTTATGGTCAAAAGAAGGGCCGGGAGTCAAATTGGCAATTTGATTCCCAACCATTAAAAAGTCAAGAATTGACCCAATCCCGATGTGTGTAGGTGGAATGCGACACACCGTTGGAAAGATCTCAAGGAGAGCTACAACTTTGCTTTAGCACTCGTCCCAATCGGAGGTCGGAGCGAGAAGTTATGAATGCCCAAAGTTTCGGGAGTCCAAACCGAGACAATTTCGGGACTCCACTTTGGGAGTTTCGGGAAAAAGTGCCATTCGGATGCAAGTGTGGCGGTGAGACGCAAAGAATATTATATGGGGGAAGGTGGTGGCTTCCCCCGAGTCTGGGCCGTGGTGAGTCAAGTGAGTCCAAGGTTGCCCATGGCTTGTCCCAACACCAAAAGTGTTCCAAATGAGTACTAACCAACTTGTTGGTTGGTTTTGGATGCAGGACTGAATAACTAAATAGCTTGTCCCTCTTCCTAGTCTAATCCTGGAGCTTTCAACACACCCCTTTTACCCCCTTTAGTGCCGGAAGTTGGGAACGTGCCCCAAGTCCCCCGCATTTCCGCAACTTGAGTGACTTAGCCCCAACTTGGGGCTAACTAGGGACTTGGGAGCACGTAAGTAACAATGGCAAAACAAGAGTTTGGTACCTAAAGCATGATGACCAAAAATTGGCAATGGCAAAATAAGCATGAAGTAAATGAATAGGTAATAAAAAAGCAGGCAACGATGGTGAAGAAAACATGAACAAGGCAAACATGTAACAAGCAACAAAAACAAGCACACAACATGGTGATGGCGGAACAAGTGTGAACAAAACAAACAAGTAGTAAACATGTGGATAACAATGGCAAAACAAACGTGAACAAGGCAAATAAGCAAGAAGCAAACACACAACGCAACGATGGCAAAGCAAGCGTGAACAAGGCGAATAAGCAACAAGCAAATGGAGGCATGCACACAATGTGATGATGGTGGAGTAAGCACAAACAAGGCGAACAAGCAACAAGCACACATAAACACACACATAACATGACAATGGTGGAACAAATGCAAACAAGGCAAATAGGTAACAAGCAGGTGGGCAAGGTAATGATGATGAAGTAGGCATGAACAAAACAAACATGCAACAAACAAGCACACACAACAACAATGGTGAAGGAGGTGTAAACAAAGCAAATAGGCAACAAGTAGGTAGAAGTAGGCACACAAACACATAGGGCAATGATGACGAAACAAAGCATGAACAAGGTGGACAAGCAACAAGTAAGCACAAGCAAGCAAGGTGACAATGGCCAAGTAGGCACAAACAAAACAACAAGTATTAAGTTGGTGGAAGCAAGTGATGGAAGCATTTTGACTCAAAGAAAAAACAACTATTATTAGGAATTAAAAACAACACATAAACATAACAAAGGGCCAATTAACAAAAAAACTTTTGCAAAGCTTGGAAAGTATAATGTGAAAGGGAGTGAAAGTGTGTGAGGAGGAGTGAGAGAGTGAATTTTAGAGGAGAGAAAAATGCCCATTGGGCACCACCAAACCCAAAACCTTAATAGGGTTGGCTTCTTTTAAAAGCTTTCACCTAACACCTAATACCTAACCCCTACACCTACCACCTAAACCCCTTAACTAAGAACTAGATCCCATTAAAAAAAAATTACATAACTCGATTTTCAGTTATGGAATTCTAAAAAAAAGGTAATGGTCTTAGCTTTGGTGACGAGAAAAAACTGGAGGTTAAGATATTGATCAGGATATCACTTAAAATGATACCCAAACATTTTTTATGGGGAACAAATAGGTGAAAATCAGGTGATACTTGACACTCCTTGGGATACCCGCCCAACATTAACCGAAACCCATTTCAATAAGTAGGGTGTTTTTTGTAAGGGGTATTAACCCAGGCCAAAAATGGTGAAAAACTCTTTTGGGAAAAGAAATTTCATGCCGCCAACAGGAAGGCCTAAGCATGCACTCAAGGTGCCTTGCCTTTTTTCCTTTTAAGTTTGGGTGGAGGGGGAAGGATTTTTTTAAATGTTTCCCTAGTTCCCAATGTGTTATCATTATGTTCCTTTCAAGTTCCCAATGGGTTCCCATCAAGTTCCCCAACATGTTTTCCATAGCACCTCATTTTTATCCGATATGTTTTGGCAAATGTTGTCCTCTTTTCACTTGTATATGTGAACCAAAAGGGAGGAGCTCTATACTTCAAAATAGAACCTTCTATTTTGAGGAGCTTCCATAGTTTCAATTTTTTTGAATGATGAGCCAATCAAATTGGCTTGTTGCAAAAAGAAAAAAAATTGAACTTAAATTAAACCCTACAAATTAATAGGAGAGGTGAACATGTTAATATGTAGCTCACTTGATCGAAATTGTTAATTATTGGTTGCAAGGTATGGTAAAAACTTCGAAATCATCATAACTTGATTTGAACAACATTCAAATTTCGTTATAAATAAGTGTGGATAGATTGAATGGATGAATCAAAAGCTTTTTAATCATGTTTTGTCAAGGATAAACAAAGTGGAAACACCACAAAATGAAAAAAAAGGCTCCAATGGTTGTTGATGTGGCATTATGGGGTTGCTCTCTTTCCAACCTTGGAAATATGAATGCACCATTTTCATGTTTACTACTGGTCACTTGTGTTGTTGGCTCAAATATGTTAAATCTCACACAGAGTCACTTATCCCAATTCTATTCTAGTTGAAGTGTGTTTAACTTCAAAGTCTAGGTGAAAAAATCATTTCCAAATTTTTAATTAATATTTCATGATGAATATCATTTTAAGTCAACATTTTTTAACACAAGGTCCAAATTTTTAAGTATGAAAATTGATTTTTTAAAACTTAATAAGTAGATTGAATTTTATTAAGTGAGTATTAATTTTAATTAGTTGTTGAATCCATATCTATGTAGTCTCCAATCGTGATTTGTTATAAAATTTTGTATTTATACCATTTTTAGCGTTGGGGAATGTGTAAGTTGTACCCAGAACTCATTTGTGAATTGAACCCAAAAGTTTTTGAAATTGAAAAAAATGTGTTAAGACCAAAATCAAAAAAATTTAAACTTGAAAAAACCAAACTCAAACCCCCCACCAAAAAACCTCCAAATAAATTTTATAATGTCAAAACCAAGACTGAACCTTCTCTTAAAAAGGAGGAACCTCATAACAACACCATGTAACAAGTTTCTAACTTTAGGGTTTTGAGTGTGAATAGAAAGTGGTTTTAGGGTTTTTCAAGGAAGCATGTTTTTTTTTCTGTTGGTAGTTAGGAGTTTTTGCTTTCAATGGCGTGGAGACAAGGAAGATCACCAAATGGAAATGTGGTGGTGTTTGATAGCATTGAAACTTTTGTGTCGTTTTTTTATGTTTGGTATGTATGTGTTGCTGCTGGATGCAGGATGATTGTGTGGCAAAGGAGATGCCAAATGAAGTGCACTCGGCAGAAATCTTGCAGTGCAATGGCAGAAGGATATGCAGCAGTGTAGATAGATAGTGTGATTTTTGGCTTTCAATTAGTAGGAAAGTTGTTGAAGTTTAGTTTTTTTAGCTTTCGATCTCAAAGGGAAGTACAAGAGAATCTGCTGCGCAATGTACTCAAGGAGGCAAAAAATTTATCTAAGAATTAGTATTGATGGTTGATGAGGGAGATGATGAAAAGTTTAAAGGTCTCAAAGAACGGCCAAAAACTCTTCTCAAAGTGTGTGTTTGGGTTGATTTATATATGGGTTTTGTTAACTTGCATTTCAAAAGAAAGTACCCTGATTTTTGGGAATTCCGAAAAACTGCAACAATCCATTGAAGTTACAGGGTCAATCATACAAAGGAGGATTATAGTTCTTTGTAAGATTTTTTGAAATAGTCATTAGGGGATGTGGATATGTGTTGTCTTCCTTTTTTCTGTTTTGTCAAGTGGAGTGGTGGTGTCAAGAAAACTAGATTGTGTGATTTGTGTGGGATGAAGGATTTATGTCACCGAACGTAAACAAGAACTTGAGTTCCTGTAGATGTCCAATGTGGTCTTGGGTTTGTGTGGTCTAAGAACTTTGAGAAGATGAAAGAAAGCTAGTGGGCTCAAGAGAGAGAGATTAGAGCGATTTGACCCTTTAGAAACCTCAAGCCTCTCTTTGATGAAAAATGCAATGTCTTACGTGGTTATTGGACAAAACTTGGGTGGTTTCTAGCTCATGCCAATGTGAAACTCTGATAATGTATTTGCTATTCAGTATGTATATGATTTGTATTATGTTTGTCTTGCACCCTAATTTTTTTGTCACAACTAGTTACAACATGGTCACAAAACAAAACAAACACATCTTAACATTTTGATTTTAAAAAATGATGGTCAGGATAAACGGACCAACGGTCAAATCACCATGTGTCTTGGACAATAAAAGTTTAAGGTTTCAAAACAAGTTGAACTTCAGATTCCATCTATTGGATCTTCAGCTAATGCAAATGTGTGCTTTGTGAATGATTTGTAGAACAACAAGGCAACTCAGTAATGGGGCCTTCTACAATCATAGGGATCGCCTTGAAACATGTCATAATGTATGAGCAAGTTATGGAAGTTGTAACTAGGGAACAGAACAACAAAATGACTAGGTTAGATAAGCTTGTTAGTGAACACTTAAGGACTCAAAAAAGGTTGAGTCCTCACACATTGTTCCTCTACTTCTAAAGCCCAAAGAACATTTGTAACCTTCCACCACAAACATTTGTAACTTCCAATGCCACAAAAATTGCTCAATTTGAAATGAGGGAAGACATTTGCTATTTGGTGTAAGGGGGTTCAATGTTCGGTGATGGGTGAATTAAAATAGAATTTTCAAGCTTAAAATCTTTGATCATTGCATCTTTGTCTTTAGAATACAAAGAAGTTTTGTAAAGCCCTAATTGGCACACACATCAAGTTTTAAATCATTCAAAATGGACTAAAAATGAGAAAATATGGAGCTGGAACTAGAGAGGTGTCTAGAGCTATGTTTTCAAAAACATTGAAACAAATTATCACTCATCCTTTTCCTATGTTTTGTGTGTTGTCCAGTTGATGTGTCCAATGACATAAAAATAAATCAATTTGGTTAAAGAAGGAAGAAAATATTGAAAAATGTTCAATGATAAGTATATGTTTGGTGATGAACAGTTCTACCATAAGTTACGTCAAAGGCCTATCCTTTGAGAACATGTTTGGTAGCCTAGGATATAGGCTAGGTGGTCTAAGATTTTAAAGAAAGTTAATGAACAAATGAAGAACTCTAGCAGGCCTATAACTTCAAGTTTTCTGTCGTGAGGACCTTAGAGCATCCCCAGAGGTGCTCATCATGTGATCATTCACAGTAAATTGGATGAAGAAAAGTCAAAATATGGCGGTTTGGCTCAAGAACGATGGTTTTGGCTCAGCATAATTCCACAGTTTGCGGTGGTTGGTAAAAGGCAAAGCAACATTGTGCACCTGCAAAAAAAAAAGGTGTAATCTCACTGCTCCTTAGTAATTCTGATTGGCTCATCATAATAATTGGTCCAGATGGTTTGCTATTTGTAATCCCCAGTACCCACCTATTTGCTGTCCCCGTTTCAGTTTTATGGGTGGGGTTTCAAAAAATAAAGAACTAAACTTGGATGAGAAAAATATTTTTGCAGGGTCACATGCTCAGCAGCGCTGGAGATGCTCTTAGAGATTCCAAAGATACCTTCCAGCCTGCTTGAAAGTTCTGTCCAAGGAAGTCAGATACCTACAAAGAAAAAATGAGGTCAATATTTTATAAGTAACTTAGTGTATGCAACCCTCAGCCAATTTAGGCACCGTTTTAAATCAACCCCAAGGGCTTTACACTAGGAGTCAAGGCAGAAATTTTAAAATTATTTTCAATCTGCCCCAAGTTACTAATAAATGCTGAACTTTAAGGGCCTTGTATTGGCCCCAAGGGTGAAGCCAATTTGCAACCCTTGGGGCCAATGTTCCAGCATTTATAATATCCTGACATCAATGTTCTAGCATTTATTAGTAACTTGGGGCCAAACAACAAGCTGAAAATGCCCTCAAAGTTGGCCCCTAGTTTTTTCAGCCCTGACTCCTAGCTTAAAGCTGGCCTTAAGTTTCCAAGGCACCTCAAGCTGCACATTGTTTTGACAAAGAAATTGGGAATTTTTGGGTAAATGTTGTTTTTCTAGTGTAAATTTGAGTGATTTTGCTAATTTTCTTGCTAAATTTCGCCAAAGATCATGTATACCCCTGGCCTGAGGGCATTGCACAACGTAAAGCCCAACAAAGTTGATAGTGTTGCACAACAAAGGAAGTGTAAAACTTCAATGAAGAAAGGAAACTCCCTCCCACTTGTTGGGCCGGGATATTATGGCTTCATAAAGCCTGCTCCACATAGTGTTAAAAAACAGGCCAAGGGCTTTACGATTTTTAAATTATTTAAAAGATATTTTTTTAAATTCATTTTAAAGCAAGAAGGTGAAAGTAGGGGTGCAGGTGCAGGTGCATCCTTACCTATACCTGGAAATGAACTTCATCATGACCAACGTATGAGATAAGTTCTGACTTTTTAGGGTCCGAAGCACCAACCACATTGGCATGCAACTTTATCCAGAGATATATTCTAAATCCTGAATCCAACCCAAACCATGGGCATTGAGTCAACTCGATGGCCAGGAGCACCATCCTTGGACAACACCACAACAGAGCTCAGACACACAAAACCCATGAGGACCAGAACCTTCAAATTCAGAAAAATGACCTAAACAAGTCTGGGGCTCAATAATCAATCCCACTTTAGGGTGAGTTTCAATGTTGAGTGCACTTAGTCGAATATCCCATCAATTTTTAACATAATGTTTTTGGGTTTCCATGTGGGAAAGTTGATCACAAACTATTTCCAACATTGTTTTGTAGGAGACCCACTAGACCTACTCTTGGGGAAGGAAGGACCCATTGCTGATTTAACGTACTCCCTACTGTGGTGGATGTTCCACCTCAGACTCTAGATTCTCACAATTTGCGCCAAACTGACACGTGTAAAAACTTGAGAACCAGCCACGATCTGAGCACATGAACCCTAAACCCTGGACCCTTCATTTGGGCCACAGTGAACCAGCACCCACCAGTGCACCATCCACTGGATGCTCGTTATTACTCAGTTGTGGATGAACCTCAACTGAGTTAATATTTGGTTTCACCTTGCTAACCAATTCTGTAGGAAATACATCTCTTATATAGGTAGATAGGCAGGAAAAATAGGTAGCTAGCTACTAGGTAAGAGCTTTTTTTACTACCTACCTATTGCCAACTTGCTTGTGGGTTGTTAGTAGGTAGGTAGGAAAAAAAAGAAGCAACTGAGCTAACCACCATGGTTAGCTAGGAGACTGAAACCCAACAGAGAACTGTTTCATGACCACTTACCATTCATCCTTCATGGTGCACTGGTGGGTGCTGGTTCACTGTGGCCACTTGCTTCACTTGCACCAAAACCACTACTCTGGAGTCAGAACTATCATGGATGGAAACAATTGGATATGTGCAGAACAGTGGATCGAATAAGTCAATATGGAACAAGAACTCTGGTCTTTTGAGATTTGGGAAATCTTCTGGCAAGTTGTAACTGCAAGTTGCACTAGCCAGACAAAGGATATCACAGTGCATGGATTCTTCCTACTATTACTAAAAACCCTCTGTTCAATGATGTGGGGGGCCCAGGTTATCTTCACCATGTGGTTATCTTCCACCTATTGTCTACTATACTAACAGTGTTGGGTGGATATGCAGTTTGGCGAGTTCCAGTTTTCTGTCAAATAAGAAATAGAACCATCAGTCCCAGTTATTAAAAACTGAACTGAAACCAGATCTGATTTTTGAAGCCAGGTTTGGGTTCTATTTATTTATGGAACTGAAATTGAGATTTTTGAATAAAAAGAAAAGAAAATATTGGAACTGGGGGGCTAATCAGAGGTCATACAGCAGTTAAAGCAGTTAAATCGACAATTAACTCTTGACTCCAGTGTAGGTAACTTGGTACTAGACCAGAACTTGGTCTGACTTTCAGAACCAGAACCAGAATCAAAACCAAAATTCACACCAAGAACTGGATTGCCAATTCGATTTATGTGTGTAACCAGAACTGGAACTGTTCTAATTTTTTTTTTATAACTGGAACTGAATGTTTCCAAAAAGGAAAGAACCGGCCGACACTGGTTACTAATGAAATTTTAATTATTATTAGTCAGTCCTTGTGCTGTTAGCATTTAACCTTATGTAAGGTTACACATCCCCCAGTACTTTCTTTTGTCAATGTCAACTTAACTTCACAAATCTTGTGGACAAAGTCATTTTAAATTAATTTCAAAGACCAAAATTATTTTAAATTCAATAACTTTTTGCTGTTTGGTTTGAAAATTGCGAAACAACAAACAGGCACATTTCATTGTTGGGGGATGTCTGATGGTACCAAAAGGAGGCTTATTGTGTGAACACACACACATTCTTGGGAACTAGGCGTTTGACATTCTTGCGGGGACCATCACCATTGTTGTCCACTTTACATGATCCCATCATTGATTATTATTATTATTATTATTTCAATTTTTTGATGGCTTGCTCAAGTGATGATAATTAGTGACAACAGTTAGCCAAATTTGGCTAATAATAAAATATGAAAGTAAAAACTATATTTGGGTTTTTTTTTTTGAAATATGGTAACTAAAACCCTGGACAACCACTTATTTTTCTCAATTTCTTTTTTAAAAATTTCCAGGAAAAAACTACTGTGGACTAACACGTTAGAAAAGCGTTGGCTATGACGCTTATTGGGTAATCTAAAATGTGGAAAACATAAAAAATTGGGCACATTCCACAGTACCATTTAAAAGGAAAGTTTTGGCGGTAAACATATTACCGTAGCTTAGGGTCAGTTTCCACATTGACAAAATGAATAATTATTTATTTTCAAAAAATGCTTTTTAAAAAAAATTAGATTATTATTATTTTCATCATCTATTATAATATTTTGATAAGGACTCTGAAATTAATCAGAGTGTAGTCTGTGACAATTACAATGATTTTCAACATGTCAACTTCATATTTTCACAAAATTTCATTTCACGGCCCAGAGTGAACCAGCCCCCATGACTGCACTGCACCAGTCGGCCGTTCTGTCCAGAGGATGGGCCACGTTTCTTCATCCAGTTCCTGGTTAACCTTTTCGGCTGCTGACCTTTGACTTTTTTTGTAGTCGTTATTTTCCCAACCTGACCTTGCCCTCCCACCTACCTACCCTCCTGACCTAGCTACCTTACTAACCTACTAACTACCCTACTTGGCCTTGGCACATGCATATCTAAGCCTCCCCTGAAACCCCTGCTTTTGCCCCCCGCTTTGCCCCCAAACAAGAAGAAAAGGGCAAGAGTGGCACATCATTTTTTGGCACGTTTGGCAGTTTCAGCCGCTGCAAGTTTACTCAGGGGTAAATACTGAGTTTTTTTTTTTTAAAATAAATTTATGAGGGGTAAATATTAGAACCTTTTTTTTAATCATATTTTTTTTCTAAAAAATACTCAAATTTGGGTTTTAATTTTTCTTTTCGGTTTTAGCATTTTGAGCTTCTAATATTTCGTGCTCTTTGGTTTTCTAAGTGTAGATCTTGCCACAAGTTTTAATTATTCAATGACAATTGACATTGTGTTATTGATATTTTTCTTTTTTGATTGTGTTGAAGTCGTGAGAAGTAATTGTCAAAAGAAGTGGAGATTGGTTCAATTGAGGAATTTATTCTTGGAGTTCAACATACCATTCATCTTCCACGTAATGTCTATTTTTTTAATTTTTAATTTGATTTAATACATACCTAATATGCACATGCACAAAGATTATAATTTTTTTAATAAAAAAAATATTAAGAACTATAACCATAATACATATTTTTATATTAAGAATACATATTTTATATCATACAACACTTGCTTGTTTTGATTTCTAGATTATATCATGCATTTCCATCACATAGGGGTTACAATTCATCTTATGGTAATTTTGTGTGTGATTGTATAAGAGGAACACAAATTAATTTGCCAACATATCTTTTATGGTCACCCATCATTCATGACCAAACATGGATCATGCTTCAAAATCCCAATCCATTGATGTGCAAAAATGGACCATAACGCAAATTTGGTGTGGAGGAAAGATGTGCAACATGGTGGGGTACACATGGTTGAGGTTGAAAGCACATACATCTCCCACATGAGAGAGTTCCAAAGTTTTTTAAAGGTGAATGTGGCCATGGAAAATTGGCGATGGAATGGAACATCTACAAACGGGTGCCCCCACAAGTAAATGTCAAGATGCCAAGGATCCAAAGCCATTTTGGCCATACGTGGTTTTTTTTTTTGCTTTCGCTTTCGTGCCATTATTATTTCATTTTTGTCATATCCTTTATGATTCTAGGTATGGCATTGACCACACCTTTGTAGGTATGCATGTGGGCATGGATCGAAAGACAATTGTGGAAATAACACCCACTACTAGAAATCTTGTTGTTTGCAACCCATCCATGTGTGATTATGTGCAACCAAATGTCGCTTGCAACTACAAATGGTTGCCTATGCAACTATTTTTCAAATTTGGATGAAGTTTGGTTTTCTTTTCAACTAGGTTACAACTATGACTTATTTCATCCTTAAAATTGTGCCACATGGCACATAGGCTAAGTCTAAGCCATGCCACATGGAACTATGACATGTCGCATGGCGCCTAGTTTAGCCTAGGCCATGCCATGTGGCACCTAAGCTAAGCTGGGATAGGACATGTCACATGGCACATATGTTAAGCCTAAGACATGCAATGTGGCATTTGGGCTAGGCCTATGCCATGCCATGTGGCACCTCGGTCAGGTCGATGCTATGCCATGCCATGTGGCACCTCGGTCAGGTCGATGCTATGCCATGCCATGTGGCACCTCGGTCAGGTCGATGCTATCCCATGTGTCACATGGGCTAGGCTATGCCATGCCACATGGCACATATGTTAGGTCTAGGACATGCCATATGACAACTAAGCAAGGCTTAGGCCATGCCATGTGGCAACTATATATGACATGCCACATGGCACGTATGTTAGGTTTAAGCCATGCCACATGGCACCTAATTAACCTTTTTTCCATGCCACATGGCAACATGATTAGACTAAGTGGCAAATCATAAAATGTGTTAGTTAATAGGCTAAGTTAGTAAGTTGTAAATTAGGTTAGAAGTAGTAGGTTAAGCTAGGTAGTCACTAATAGCCCAAGTAGTTGCACAACTAATTGCAATTATGTTCCAATTACAAAACTAATCCCATATGTTTTGCCTGCCATTTTAGTTTTGTCAATTACATAAAAACGTGCCCTAGGAGCATAATGTACAAATCAAAATGCAATTGCATTTTGGGATGAACTAATCAAAAAGGTTGAACTTTAATTGAACCCAAAAAAAATGGTATTTTTAATAGATGCCATGTGTCTTAAATTTAAGCCTAGCATGTGGCATAGGTTTAAATGGGTGCCATGTGGTAAAATGCAATTAGTCACCAATATAATTGTACTTTTAATTGCAAGATCGCTAATGTATACACTATACAACAACCATATACATATTCAATGAAAAAATATTACATTTGTCACATGCAATTGGTTTTCACGTGACTTGTCGTTTGTTACCACAACCAATTTAGTTGCAAATGTCATTTGTGACTAAAATTTAATTGCAAATGATAGTCACATGTGACAATATTTCTACTAATGACCTAATCCATCAAACAAGGATGTTTAGTTCAATTTTTAATTAGGCAATTATACACAAGGCTCGAAGTGGTAAAAGTATTTTCTAGCACCGACCCCACACTTGTTTTAATGGGGAACCCACACATGGAAAACATGTCCTTGATTCCATTGCAAGGTCATCTTTTTTGGCCCCACCAATGTCACAAGCATTCAAGGATCACATTTGGGGTCAATTGGGCCTAGGGTACACCATGAAACAAAATCATGACAAACATAAAACAATATGGTGGCTAACAATTGATCCAAGAAAAGTGATGACTTAAGATAATTTCATTAGCCAACAAAACATCACCTATTTGGATCTCACACAAGAAGGGGAATTGGCATTTACACAAAAACCCCACCATTTCTATCTGCACATGGGTGCTACATCATTTAGATGATGTGTTTTATTTCCAAGTTGAAAGAAAGGTTAATGGAATTCGCATCCTATTCATGGTAGGCATCCAAATTCCATCACAAATTAAATGTATGTTTCCATTAAGTGACAATGGGGCAATGTCAATGGATGCCACCTTCTAGACCGATGATGTGAAATTTCATTTATTCACATTGATGGTGTTCAACGTGCATTGATTTGGTGTCCTCAATCGCTTGGATCATAACAAGTCATCAAACATGTGATGACTTGGTGGAGTGGTTCACTCGAAAAAGTTGCAAGATAATATGTCAAGATGGAAACCTTCATGTTTTATTGTTGATGGTGTTCCACTAAAATTATGAGCATTGCGGTGAGTTTGTTTTTTCAATCTACCTTTCTTTAGTTTGTTATTATTTACTTATAAACATTTCATGTTATTTCATATCACCTTTTCCATGTTTTGGAAATGATGTGCATTAAGTTACTAAACTTTATTTTTTTTCATGATTAGGATTATGTGGGGTGAAGATGAAGTGTCAATGTACCTTTATCCATGGCTCGTATTGAAAGCGTGGTGCCTTCGGTCAATGGAAAAAAATCAAGGACAATGAGGTGTGTCGTGCGATATTGGATGACCTTCATGCCATCGTGTATGTGTTAATTGAGTAGGGTGAAAACATTGATGCTTTCAAATCTCATGGGAGAAACAAAATCATTAAAAGTTTCACAAAACACTGAGCCAATGACTTTTCGACACAATATTACTCCCAATTTGGTGGATCATTTATAACCCTCATAAAGGCATCAAATTTCTTTTTCACACTACATTGATTTGCATACTGCACTTCCCTTTTTTTGCACTAGAGTCAAAACAATTAATTTTTAGTATGGATGTCATGTGCATGCAATTTCCCATAGATTTGTGGATGGTGGGTCTTTGATGAGTCCCACATTCAAACCAAGACACACAAGTTTCCATTGAATAGTAACATGGGGCATTGAAGCAATGGTTGGAGATAAAGGGGCTTTAGGGTCAACAAATTGATTTGTTGGAGATTCACAACCACCATTACAAGACATTACACACATACAACCAAAATGAAGCAACGCGAGTTTATCAAAACAAAGTTCTAGAACACATTATCAAAACAAATGTTGAACAAGGTGCATTGATCCTTGCACCCATGTCAACCATGAGATTGATAACTCAATTGAAATAAGAAATGCATGGATGGTGCAAAGTACACATCGTCCAAATGTGAAGTACAAGTTCCCACTCCCCTTCACACATTATGCATGTTGCATGTGTGAATGGGCATTGCGTGGAAATTTGTGCAAACACCAAGTGGCAAAGCTTCTTACATATATTAATCTCACAATAGAAATGATTATTCATTTTTGTGAGAGATGGTATGGATCTAATTGTGGTGGTTTTGAAACAATGTTTTATGGACCTACATACTTGCACCTTTATGACAATGAGTCTAATGATGAAGAACCCAAAGCAAATCACATAGAAGACTCGTGGGTTGTTGATGTGGGTGAATTGATGACATAAGATGGTACCCAGGCCTTTGATCTTGGGGAATATATTAACATATGATCATCAAACTTGAAAACCCCCACACAAAAAACATTTTATATGCACATGAATGTCATAACGCAAGAGATCTTGGATGAAGTGAAAAAGGTGATGTATGTTCAATTCATTGACCATGCCACATCATTGTTGCGTGTGGTTGCTTCAAATGTCTGAAGTATTTTCTTTTCCAAAGCAAACAAAATACTACATCAAGGTATGGTCTTCCATCAAGTCAATGATGGTCTTGGGAACTCAGTCCACCGAATGAAGGATTGGCATGAAATGATACGTGGACATGCAAATACTCATAAAAAGAAGGTTCATGAGTAGAGATAGGTCTATTTGTATATCTCCCCTTTAACAATATTCATTATTGAATATGCAATGCACCATTTTGTCCTATGTTGTTTATGACATATATATATCCATCAACATGCAATGCTTAAAACACCCCCTCCAAATTGAAGAAATATCATTAATTTGTTAGACATGACCCTTATGTCTTACATTCTTGTTAATTTGAATAAAGTAGGCTAAAAAAAACTATATTATATACATAATAACAAATATTTTAGACTTTGGGATTTGAATGTCACATAATGAAGGTATTGTGCCTCCATTATTTGATAATACCTTCATCATGCGCAAAAAACCTATGTTGTATCCTTAAAATTGTTCGACAATACCGTCATCATGAACTTAAACCTTCACTTAAGCTAATAAGGGCCTTGCAATACTTCCATTTGAAACTTAAACCTTTTCCATAAACCAAAAAGGGCGTTGCAATACTTCCATCTAAAACTTAAACCTTTTTTATAAATAAAAAAAGGCCTTGCAATACCTCCATCCACTTAAACCTTCATTTCACTGTAAGCCAAGAAGGGCCTCATAATACTTCCATCCAAAACTTTAACCTTTTCTATAAGCCAATAAAAGCCTTGTAATATTTCCATCCAAAACTTAAACCTTTTCTGTAAGCCAAAAAAGGCCATGCAATACCTCCATTCAAAATTTAAACCTTCACTATAAGCCAATAATGGCTTTGCAATACCTCCATCCGGAACTTAAACCTTCATTGTAAGTTTTAAATTGTCTTCTAATACTTCTAGTTGAAATTTAAACCTTCACTATAAATCAAGAAGGTCTTGTAATACCTCCATTTAGAACTTAAACATTCACTACAAACCAAGAAGGGTCTTGTAATACCTCCATCCATAACTTAAACTGTCACTTTAAGCCCAAAAAGGATGTGCCAATACCTTTATTAGAAAGCTAAACTTTATTCATCTACCTAAAAATCTTTCACAATACCCTAATCTTGACCAGGACTTTCCCTATCTAACCGAAAGGACCTTATAGTACCCTCATCCCAAACAAAAACCTTTGTGTTAGATCTAGTTAAAAAGGTCCTCCAATACCATAATCCCTATTAAAAAACTTTGTTGATTGTTCAAAAGGTTGTTGCATTACTTTCATACTAAACAAAAACCTACAATTTAAATTGCAATACCCGCATATAGGGTCAGGTAGAAAACATTAGGTATTGATCAAAGGGTGAAAGCATGAATAGGTGGATAGTTTAAATTGTCACACTTGTAAATTTTATGGATTACATATGAACATAAAATTTAGTCATCTTCAAAATTAACAATGTCAATTTTTTAATAATTCATGTTGTCATAGATTTTAATGAGAATCATCATAAAAAATTTGGATGAATTCTAAGAAGATTATGGACTTGTAATGGACTTTTGAAATGACAACACTACGTCTATCACATAAAAAAATGAAAATGTAGAGTCAAAAAATATGTCAATATCAAAATAAAATGAATAAAAAAACATCATCAAGTAAAGAATTCATTAGTGAAGTGCATTGAAACTTTCCAAATATATATATTTTTAGTTCTTAAAAGTTTCAAATGATGTGATTGTTATAAATTTTTATCTTTGAGGGCATATTTCACATTAAAAATTTTAATCTTTTGTGTGGATTTTTTGATCAATCACATGTTCAGGGATATTCATAAGTTGGCTTATTAATATTTATGATTTAAAGCATAGGGGATAATTATAGTATTTATGGTTTGATAATTGTTAAAATTGCAAAAAAAATCGTTAATTTGTTAAATTATGGAATCTCAAATGCCACTTTTGAACCATTTAACCATGTTTTCGCCCCAAAGTAAAACTTGTGTGAAACCATATTCCCTAAATTATGCAATACCTACATATAGGGTTAGGCCAAAAACATGAAGACCTGGTTGAAGGGTTATCCAGGTGAAGCTACAACCATATTGCAATACCCACATCTATCATACTAAATGGCTAGCGGGTTGATTATAAAATGATTTTTAAAAGTTTATTGTGTGCCCCTTGTATAAGGATGCATTTATTGTTAACCCTTTAGATAAGGATTGTGGATTAGGGTGCAAACAAAATATCATGAACCAAACCTGCCCCCTTGGGTGACTACTTATTGGTTGTTTATTTTAAGATATTCTTGGAATCTTTTGAGCAAAAGTTTTTTTTTTTAAAAATTTTTAAAAAATTTCATCACATTATTATGTTATGGTTTACATAAAAAATTTGCTAAAAATATGACATTGTCAAAAAAATCAAGTCCATTTACAAGTCCTTTTATTACTTAAAAACACTAGTTACAATGTTTTCAAAATGTTTTTGGGTATTTTTCATTCATTAGATCAATTTCAAATTTAAAAAAAAAATATACCAATACATTGAAAATAACATTATGTAAAAACATTTCCATTTAGTGTTCTTTATTTTTTTCGAAAATGTTAAATACACAAAACCAAACATTGGTTACAACTATTTATGTACACGTTAGTGTGATTACATGCATTATGGTTTTGACATGACCTTGGGTAATGAATTCTTCAATGGTTTGGCATTGAGGATTTCATTGCATCCATGCAAGTATCACATCTCTCACAAATAATGATTCTTATGCATCACAAACTTCATGGGTCACGATTTGGCAATAATAGTTGTGTGAAATTTGTTTTTCATAGGTTCATATGGAATAAACACAAATGTCATTCATCTACTTGTATTGTTTGAACATCAATGTCATGTGCATTGTTTAGACACAAATGTCATATGCTTGTTTGTATTGTTTAGACATAAATGTTGTATGTCCATTTGTGTTATTTACACACAAATATCATGCACACGATTTCCATGTTTAAATAATGCATGACATTCATGCTTAAATAATACAAACCCATGAAATAACAAATTTCGCATGGATTTGAAACAAACCCATGAAACCTATAAATTTATGATGTGATCATTGCAATGAAGGTATTGTGAAGCCCAATAAGAAGTCAATGATATTTTCAAGTTTTGAATTAAAGTATTGAAAAAATGATGATGAGGGTCTTTAAATGAAGGTATTGTTCTACCCTCCAATCCAACAATGATGATTATGTTTTTATCATTTGGGTATTGTGTCAATGTTAGAAAGTGCAATGAAGGTTTTGTGTTAAGAATGAGAATATTATAATACCTTATGGCCTTACTATGATGGTGTGGGTTTTGAACAAGGGTATTACTTTACCTTTTGGTCCAACAATGATGATTTTTTTGGTCATTAAGGTATTATGGCATGGGTGGAAATTACAATGAAAGTTTTGCTTAAGGATGAGAGTATTGTAATACTCTATGGCCCAAGAGTGATGGTTTTGGATTCACATGATGGTATTGTATTGCCTTGCGGTGCCACAATGATGATTTTGGTTTTATCGTTAGGGTATTGTGTCAATGTTGGAAATTACAATGAAAGTTTGTGTCCATTTAAAATGAGAGTATTGCAATATCTTATGGGCCAACATTGAAGGTTTTGGTTTGCAATGAGGATATTATTCTAGCTTTTGGACCAACAATGATGATTTTGGTTTCATCAAATTACAATATTATGGCATTGTTAGAAATTACAATGAAATTTTTGGTTGAAAGATGATGTTTTAGTTTCGGATGAGGCTATTGCTTTACCTTTTAAACCAACAATGATTATTTTAGTTTTATAGTTGGGGTATTGTGTCAATGTTGGAAATTACAATGGAAGTTTTGGTTGAAAGATGAGAGTATTACAATACCCCTTATGCACCAATAGTGATGGTTTTAGTTTTGAATGAGGGTATTGTGCTAGCCTTTGGACCAAAAATGATGATTATCATTAGGGTATTGTGTCACTATTGGAAATTACAATGAATTTTTTTTAAAGGATGAAAATATTACAATTACTTATGGACTTATAACGATGGACCCTATTTTAGCATGAAGGTATTATGGCATGTGTTGGAAACAATAGTAAAATTTTGTGTTACACGGGTTGAGGGTATTGCTTATAGAAGTGGTGTATTTTTCATATTATTTCAATATTTTCTGGCAACTTATTTATTTTATTTTTTTCCCTACCCACCTACAAGCCTAAACCCAATGACTTTTTTCAAATATTCATTCACATCAATATTGGAGGTTAATGGAAGGAAAACCCAAAACCTCATCATATACAAATGAGCCGATGCACATGTACAAAATGTTTCATAGGGTAAGGCTACAAAAATGGATATCTAGGTTTGTATCTTACCTAGCTACTATATATTGTTATGTTATGCCTCATCCTCACTAGATGAGAAAGAGGATATGCCATTGATATGATGGTAATGTGTGGATGCCTTTTGAGCTTTTATTGCATGTGTCGTTATGAATAATTGTTGATTTTCCACTACAATTCGAACCACTTTTGTCACAAACCCCTCCTTTGTATTACCTTTCAATCTATTTAAAAAATTCAAAATACATGGATAATGAACCACCTATGAGCAAATATTGCACCCAAATGGGGAAAAAAAAATCACCTCAAAACATACATGCCATGAATCATTTCAAATTCATGGAATTTCACAAGAGCATCAAATTCCTTTACATGTTTTGCCTTACTTGACATTGTAGCAAAGTTGTGCACATCCCACATAAGTTTGAAGGCTTTTGCATACCCCACCTTGCTCGTTTGGATGAATGATGCAAGGTCATTGTCCTTCTCAATTTTTGAGAAAGCACCATGTGGTATGGTCAACCCCCAATTGTGGAATGCCAAGAAGTTGCAATAACTAAGGGGAAGTGAAGTGTGCAAGTAGAGGTTGTTTGACCTCCACCACCTACTGAGCCTCCTTTTGAAAACAATGCCACTCAACCACAACATTCTTCTTATCTAGATTGATGGCCTTCCCTTCATTTCATACTTGCTAAGATTTGGGTTTGTTCAAAATTCGCACATTCATCACATAATGATCTTGAACCATAGGGCTCTTAGGTTAAGTGCATGGGCACCCAAGTTTACCTAGCTCCATGGCTAGTTGATGAGTCTTGTCCAAATGGTGGCAAAACAACCACTTGGTTGCATATGAGCTAGTGCAATCACCAACTTTGCACACCCACCTTGGGCTTTTGTGAGCCCGTGCAACCCCTTCTAACCCTTTTAGTGGTTGGCATTCCTCAATGGTTGGTTTGGATGCCTTAGTGGCTGGTTGGGATGCTTCAGTGGCTGGTTGGGACACTTTGATGACTAGCTAGGAGGCCTCAATGGCTAGTTAGGAGACCTTAGTGTTTGGATGGGATGTTTCAATAACTAGTTGCGACGTTTCAGTCGTTTGTTGGGACCTCTTAGTGGTTGGCTAAGATGCCTCGGTGGTTGGTTGGAACACCTCAATGGTTAACTGGGACCTTTTAGTGGCTGGTTGGGGCCTCGATGGCTGGCTTGAACACTTCAGTGGCTAGCAGGGACCTTTTAGTGGTTGGCTGGAACACCTCATTGACTGGCAGGGACCCCTCACCCCAGTCTACATCCACAAAAAAGAAAACAACAAATATAAACAAATGTGGGTATTGCAAATGAAGTACACACTAACAACATAATAATTGTGGGTATTGCAATGGGGGGGGGGCATGGGGATTTATGTTTAATGATTTGGGTATTGCCTACAAAGATTTGCAAAAAAAATACCCCATCCTCAATCTCACTTAGAGACCAAGGATGGGATGATTTCACAAACCTATGAGTTCTTAAATATTTTATTGTGATTTCAACACTAAACTAAAATGCATATTCATCACTGACCTTCACCTGCAAATATAACTCTAGGAGCAATTTCCATTTGCTCATCATCAACCACATCTTGATTCCTTAGAGATATATTTTTCACCTACAAAAACCCAAAACTTCAATTAACCCCTAAACCTTCATCAATTGCTGGAGCACTGGGTGTATCTTCAACAACTATTCAAATAGTGGTTTCACTTTCAATAATTGTTGTAGCAATGGGTGTAGAGGTAGGGATATAGATAGCTATGGCTTGAGATATCTCTTCTTCAATGTCTGTTGTTGCCCCACCTTTCCAAATTTGAATTTAGATTCTACTAACATGTAGTTACAAATTGTTGCACCATTATTATGGAGATGGACAAAGTGAATGGAACCACTATTGGGCTTCATTAGTATTTTGGGGTGATTGGACCCATTGAATTACATGGCTTCATTCAAAAATTTGACAATTGGTGTGATATGCAACAGATGGGTAATCCACAACTATTCACGCCTTTCATGGTGTGGAAGAAGTTGTTATAACATTTGAAAAAGCCATTGATGGACAATTACTATGAATTCAAGTGCACCCATGAAGCTCAAATTAAATAATGACAAGTGTATTAGTTGCCCAATTTATTTCCATAATTGGGGGTGTTGTGGCCCCAAATTTTACATTTCCAAATCCAACCAAAACAACTCTAGTAGTATTTTGACTAATGGAAATGAAGGGTGAAAACACATTAAAGTGTAATACTATTCGACACATGTGGAGTCCATACTAGTGTTAAAATAAAAGTCTATATACACTCTAGCAAAATACATTATATCGCACAAGTCATATGGCAAGCTTAAATAATTTTTTTAAAAACTTTTAGACTTTATCAATGATAGATAATTGTATCAAAAAATTTAATTTTAAAAATGAGAAGTTTAATTATTAATTCAAATGAATAAAAGACTTTATTTAAAAAATCCATGTTTCATTGTATATATCAATTTATGGTTTTCAAAATCTTTCAAAATCATCTTCCTTTGTATCAATGACATCACACTACTTTCCATGTTAAAAAAAATCACTCAACTAAATATTTTGGTAAATATAATGAGTCCACAATCATATGATATGGATTGTGACACAGGTTTTTAGCATTTCAAAAGTCCAATATGTTATGGTAACTCAAAATCCATTCTTGATATTCATATGATGTGATCATTGCATATAATATATTATTTTGTTGAGTCCTTTTCACATCTTATTAATTTATTTTTTGTTCCATGGCCGATAAACAAGTTGTGACAAAATTATGTATTATACCTAAGTGTGCTTTCACCCCAAAAATGTTTGTTGCACAACCACCAAAAGTGGTGGTGCCAACCTTCCCATTAATGGATAATGTATTGTGTTGGCATTCAACTATATTGTGGAGTTCTTTCAAATTTTGTGAAAAAATTATCATGGGGTTAAGAAAGAAACACTATATAGTTTTAGGACTTTTAACATAAAGCACATGAGAGCTTATAGGAGGCATACATGTAGATGAGAAGGTTGATCATTATGACACAATCAATCACATAATCACATGTTGTCCAATTTTGGTATGAGATTTTAGACAAACAACTTAAGTGATGGGTGTGGGATGTTATGTCACTTCACTTGGTTTGCATAATTACCATTAGTGAATGTGTTATAGTTGTCAAAATCCATTGAATTGAACATGGTGAAAGAACAAGTGATGTTTTTTGCTAGTTTCAATAAACACAACCCAAAGAATTCATCATCATTATTGGTTCAATAATCATGTAGCCAACCAAATAAAATTGCGGCACAAAAGACCAAAGAGACAAAATTGGAATAAGGTGGTGTGTTTTCATCATATGTTACAAAGCAAAGAAGAGAGGGAAAATGTTGGAGATGCAATCAACCTCATGGGAAGAAGGATTTCCTTAATTTCCTTGATAAGCCACCACCTCAAACTTTAACTTGAACCAATCATGTGTAAATTGTATTAGTATGATGCAAATACTTATTTCATTTTATATTCAAAATTATAGCAACGTTAATAAAAAATATTAATGTTGGGAAAAATTAAGGTATAAAAAAAGGTCAAAAAAGTAAAAGTGTGACCAATAAGGATATAGCGCCCCAATTGACTCCAAGTCAACCCAACACCATGGAGGTGAAATTTGCACACATGAAGGCTCTAATGATGAGCATGGCATTGTAAATGAAATCTAACATAGCTATTCCAAAAAAATTAAGGAATGAGAAAACATATAGTCTTTTACCCTAGATGTTAACGTATATTATTTTTGTGAAGCTAGGTTTTCAAGTTCATTGGCCCCAAATGAAGTTATGCCAAATGTTTCAAAAATCACATGTCCTAGGCAATAGGTGGAAACCATGTTAGGGTACTTTCAAGTCTAGTTGAAATGTTTTTGATAGGTACACCAATGACAAGAGCAAATGTGTGAATGTCAAAACCATGGGGTGTTGATGAAAGGCTAGATCCTTGACCTAGGGAAGTTTAACATTAACTTCACCTATCATAATCATTTGTGGTAGTGGATACAATTTCTAATAGGTTACATGGGGGTGTCAACTTTTAGTACTATATTAGTGGGGCCAAGAAGAAAATGTGTAATTCCACTTTTGGAACAAGGGCACCAAGTAGTTTGTTGGGGCTAGTAATAGTCATGTATCAAACAACATTGTTTTTCATTGAGACATTCACTATTCCCAATATTTAATTAGTAGTAATAGTCCATTTAACAATCACATTATGTGAAGGAGGGGGAACACCAAGGATGGTGCCTAGATCTTAAATGAAGTTTCAATATTGATTTCAATGCCCCAACATGTTTTGGAGGTTAGCCAAACCAAGGTATCCAAGATTGAATCTTGGCATGCAATTTCAAAGGCCCCCAACACATCTAGCAGTTGATAGGCATATTGTTCTTAATGGTTGTGGTGCATCATAAGGAAGGGGTTTTCCAATTGAAGGGGGCATTTGTGTAATGGTACTAGCCTTATCTAGGATTATATTGCATTTAGGTGTTGAACGTTTCCAATGTTGCCTTTAATGTTGGGCAAGGCAACATTGGAAAGTCTTGGATTGATTTTGGCTAATCTCAACCCATGTCCACATCTAATCTTAACATCAATGGGAAATTATTTAAAAAGGTTAGGGGTTTAACCAAATACAAGGTTGTGATCTAGGTTAGTCCCAACAAACCAAAAAATTATACCACGATGCATGTTCAAGTGGTGGTCATGCATATTATGTCTTGTGACATACTAGTTTGAAGAGCAATTTTATATCACCTAGGGATCACTTTAGATTTTTGGGAGGAAATTGCATATACTACCAATTAAGATGGTAGACAAGAGACATTTGTAAGGTTTTATTATCAATGAGGTTTGTTGAAGGGCATCCAAGAAAATCAAGCAAATCAAACTATATTGGTTGGATTTTTAGGCCTTTCGCATAGTTTTGAATTGTTGGAAGGTAACATTTATGATTAAGATGAACCCTTTAATGATGAATTGGTGACGTCAATTGTAGGCAAAATGTTATCCATTTAGGAATCCATAATAGATCCCATGCCACCATGGTGCAAGTTGTCAAAGTTGTAAACATTACTAGTTAATACATTCATGAGGCTTAACACATTTTGTAGTCACCAAGCCCACAATTATTCATGAATGTTTATAATAATAAGCCATCCATATTGAACCCATGGGACACCAAATTTATTCATTAGAATATTCCTAGGGATGAGACATGTTGATTAGAGTTTTTTGGAAGCATTAATTTTAATATAGTTGTAGTTGATTTGTAATTTTTGGCATCTATGAACATCAATATATTGTATGGAAAAGGACCCACATGCTAAACAAGCCTCCATGCATCATGTTATGATGTTGTAACAAAACTATTTTATCTTGTCGCCAACATTGGTGATGTGGGGTTATTAACATTCCCTACTGAACAATATCACATTATTGGGGGTGTAAGATTTGGACAAGATTACACTAGTTGATTTAGTCATTCTAAAATCATCATGTTAAGGTTTTTCATAGGTTAACATAAGTCCATGCCTTTCAAATTCCAAATTAAAACTTTTTTAGAAGTCAATCCATGTTTTGCAATATCTATATACCACACATATGTAACCATGTGCATTTTGGATAATATTCCACCACTAGGAGATTCTTGGCCATCTATGTTAATGGGATGGTAGTAATTCAAGCTTGGATTGATGAGCTAATGCAATTGAATGTTGTAACAATCAGTTCACATGTTGATTGGTTTTAGCGAATGTGGATTAACCTAATACCACCAAAATTAATCTAGTGAACATATCAGTTTGTCCCAAGGTCACCCACATGTTTGGTGGATGACATAAGGATCTAGGACATTAATCATGTGCAATACACCATGATAATAAACCACCTTTGGCTCTGGTCAATAAGATTGGACTTCCACATATAACCTTATCGACATTTTTGAGTTTTCCTTGATCTTATGCATTTTGAGATGCAAGATTAAACGTGATTTGGGATGCCAATTCATCGCAAATTGAGGAACTTGATGTGGATGAAAGGGAATGAACCATGGGTTTTTCATGGGCATTATTGTAATATCAAATCTTGCAAAAGGTGCACAAAAGTGCATATTGGGGCAATTTATGGATCTTAATTGCTTCACATGGATTTCAACTTATCATTGGTAGAATGTAATGTTTTGTCGAATTACACTCATGTGCCCACCTTGCTTCTAATGTTGAGTATCCACATTTAAGATAACCATTTTGGTGCAAGGGGGGGGGATGTTATAACAAACCAAGTTATGTATCCTTGGTAATTTGACAATATAATTAATAGAAATTATTTTGGTATAATTATCCAAGGGTGAATGTGCCTTAGCAACTATGATGTTAGACGAGTACATTTTGGTAATTAAATAGAATGCCACATGTTTGGAAATTATAAGTCAGTGAATAAATGTACACACTTTGACAACAATGCCATGCATGCTCCCACCATAGGAGATTTTTGACACAATTGGGTAGGCCAAGGCTTCCATCAACTTTTTGGCTACCATTAATTATCATTGAGGAAGGTGATAAGGCCAACACAAGATTTGGGGGGATCGATCTTAATGGGAAGGATTGTTTACACCAATGGTTGTTATTGACATTTGGTTTAAAGAACATCCTATAGAGTTTTAAAGAGTTATAGATTGGGTTTTGGCGAACTTTAATTTTACCAATTACTACATCAATGATACATCATCTTTAGCCTTACTCCAAGGGATCACATGCATCATTTGTAAGAAGGGTTTAATAAACTTAAGGAACATAACTATAAATTACATGTTGACAAATGTAAATTAATTCTTCCAAACTCAATTGTAATACCTAGGTCACATGATTTATTTTAAAGGATCAAGGGTTCAAGAGGCCAAGGTTGAGGCCATTTCACAAGTGCCCCAACTATCAAACGTTAGCCAATTGTGAACCTTCTTGGGCTTGTGTAATTACTATTAAAGGATTAAAGGATTTAATAACATTGTTAAACCTTTTAAACCCAATTGATGAAGATTAATTAAGAGTATAATTAGGGCGAAACATAGGAGTACACCATCCAAGAATTGAATGTTTGATTCACTTTAACTTTCATTTGGCAATGACCCTTTCAATTACACACTAATTGGAGTCCTCTAAAGTTGAGTGTTATGCTTACCCAAGTTGATGATTGTGATCAAAAGTTCATGGTGGCATATTTTAGTTAATCCAACAACAAGACAAAGGCATAATATTACTCATACGAAGATGAGTACTTGACAATTGTTTAGGTTGTTTCATCATTTTAGTGTTATCTTTATGGTAGCCTATTCATTTTGGTTGTGGATAATCTATTTTTAAATTTTTTGATGGAATTAGATTGAAAACCATTCATTAGTGGTGATCTTGTCAAGACACATAATGCTCTATACCCCATCATCAAGAACTTGTAAAACACTTGCCACAGTCCAAAGTAATCGATAAACTTCACATCTTCCACATCTTTGGAATCAAGCAAATCCCTTGTTCATAACAAGAAAATGTTACTTGCAAAATCCTTGTGATCAGTGGGCTACTTAATAGAATAAAAAATACACAAACCCTAGATGCAATAATGCTACCTGAAACATAATAGAATTTAATACCTCATACCTCACCTGTTGTGCCATGAAGTGAACCAAGGCCTAGATTTTTCAACTTCACCAAAAACTCTTGCACATTGTGTAACAAAAGTATCTTGGTCAAAGGACATAAAACAGACATGAAACATCATTTATAAAACCTTCAAGCACATAAGTGCATAAGTAATATAATCCACTAAAAAACATTTAATCTTATAACATAGAAAGGTCTACATAGAGGGTACTGGTTTACACTATTGGCAATGGTTTGTAAAAATTGAAAACATCATGCATCAACATAGACAAGTGAATAATGGGGAAGAGGCTCAAACACTTAACACCAAGCATGGAAGTACCTTGAAAAACCTCCAAAGGTGAGAAAGCATGGACATGGATAGATCCGGAATGTCATTCTTCACAACTTGCAAGATCTCTGAATATGTGTCCCCAGTGAACTCTGGATGAATACCTCCTTGGGCAAGTTATTGGTAAACTAGTTAAAAAACTCTATAGGACCATCATAAAGCACATCACCTCATGTCTATATGAGGCTATTTTTGCAGCACAAATTGTTGTTAACTACCCACACATACATTGACATCTTTTGAATTCACCATAATCATTGTAGTACAAGGCAGTAGAAACACAACATGATTTCACTTCACTACCTTCAATGGTCAAATTGGAACCCCAATCCTTTGATCTTTCAAGAACCTGGCAATGAGAGTAGGTTATACCTGCATATAAAGTTCAATTGCACCTTTTTCCCATTCCTCTACAACTCTAAAAGTTATTTCCTCCAAGGATAATTTACATGCCATAATAGTAGTTGACTTCATTGAAACTTAGAATGAAAGCAAACCCAAAAGACTATTGCATAATATTGAACTCATTTAATCTTGCACCCATTTAGGGTTAGTTTTTGATGAATTTTTTCCTTGGTGTTGAGTATGTAGAAGATGACTTTTATGGTTTCTCTTGGAGGTCCTCACTATGCTTGCCCTTACTACACACTACAAAAACATCTAGAAGGTTGGTTCATCTAAAAGGTTGGTTGCAGGGTTTTCATAGTTGCATGGCGATGACATCAAGGATTTGCATCAAGTTCTAAGACTGAGCAACAATGGTGGCCATGGTAAGAAATTGGTATTGGAGCTTGCATAAAATGGTGCCATGAAGATGAAAGTCATCACCAACAACATCAATAATGAGCTTGCCACATCATCATCATCACCATATCATTAGTAATAGTAGTAGGGTTTTCCACCTCAACTTCTATGTCAAAAAGAGCTGCAGCAACTTCAACAACATTTCCAAGAAAATGGTCATACCAAAGAACTAGTGGCCATTGTGGGCTCATCACCTACAACCACAAAATGTTTAAATATAAGGTACAACATGAAAATTGTCTCTAAAAAACCACTAGATTATTGTAAGCCTGTACTAAACGATGTGTGTAGATAACACAACATTCTCTTGCAAATTATAAAATTTTCCTTTCCCAAATTTTATTTCAATGTTTCTGCATGCAAAAGTGAAAAGAAGGAAGAGAGAGAACTTCAAGAGTTGCAAACACTAGATGCATGCGGTTAACAACCAAAGATGGTTTTTTTGCATATCCCACCACTGCTAATTACTGCATCTAGAGTGTCTTCACTGGCAACCTACGAATCCCATGCAACAGTTTATATGTTTCTAGTGTGTGAAATCCATCACTAGATTCATTTTGATCAAGCTTATTACCATTACCACAAACAAGTGAGCAATCAAATTGTTTTTAGGTTTGGCCTTCAAATAATCTCCCTTGTTTGGCAATCATGTTTTTGAGTTGAAATAAATTTTGATGTGTTGAGCTTTTCTCATTCTTCACAGGTGAAGGTTATGTACCAAACCATGCCTCATACATAGTATGCATTAATAATTAGAGCAAAATATTTTTGTCATTGGACTTGGGCCTTAGTTGAGACAACATGTGTACTTGACCAACGCATGATTATGGGTTGTGGGGTACATAAAATGGTAATGAAAACAATTGAAATCCAGAAGATGTGTTCCTTGACTTGCTTGCAAACACACATGTATTTCTTATTAACCATACTATATTCTTTGGAAAAAGACAACCATAGCTTCAGGTAGTCCAAAAACAAGATAATTTAGGTCATTGCTATTACATAACCACCACCTTTTCAATTTTGATTTTCAACTTCAACTCAACATTGGCACCACCACCCACACCCGTGTTTCCATCCAGTTCCACTCTTGCTTGACCAACATTCTTGTGATCCCGAAATAGATGTAGAGATAATCAAATGCAAAGAACACAAAAATGCATGCTATTTTACAAGGCCTTTGGTCTGGCTGCAACCTTCATTAACCCAAGATGATTGAGAGCCCATGTTTGCTCAAGAAGCGAGTTGATTTGTATGTGACCCACCATTCCTCCAAACACAACATAAGCAAAGCACTCCACTCCAAATCTCTCAAGGCATAGTTCATTGCCCCTCTGCAATTCCCCAGAGCATACAACTTTTGACAATATCAAGCACTATAAATTTTTTAAAATGAAAAAACAAAAAAACAAACACTCAAGCTTTCAAGGTCTCTAACTTTCAAATTGGCCTCTCACAAACATACAATTTCTCAAGGCAAAGAACTTTTTCCGATCAAGAAAAAAAAAAGTATAAACACTCAATGCATTTGTAGGCAAAACAAATTGTCATTCTATCAAAGCCGATTTTTATTTTTTAAAAAATACAAATTGTGAGTCTAGGCCAATTACGAAATAATGCATTAATATTCATTCCCATCAACAACATTTGCTTCAAAGCAAGCAGGGAAAAAAAAGGTGGAGAATCCCGATAAAGGTATATTTCAACTTTTGAGAAGTGATCATTTATGTATTATAAAAAAAAAAAAAATTATTTCAATTTTTAAAAAAAAATTGCTGAAGAACCTGACAATTTTTTTTCCCCATATAGTTTCTAGCACCTTCCCTTTTTGGGAATCCTATATATAAGGGGAAAAAAATGTGAATGGAAATTTTGTGCAAGTTTAGTATTTTTTTTATATGAGAAGAATCTGAAAAAAATTGGCTATTTTTATTTTTTTATAAAAAATGTAAATTACAAAGTGTAAGATACATGTTGATCAATTAATTTGAATTTTACAAAATTGTAAGGTCCATTGAAACTTTACTTTACTGTTGAAGAGTCCAAAAAAAAAAAGAAGGGCATGTTTTTTATGTTGTTTTGAATTTAAATCAATTGGTGAACTAGCACCCATACTACCAGTATAGAAATCAATGGGGTGAGAAGGAGGGTAGGGGAGAGGGCATTTCTAAATGTTCTAAATATCCCATGCTTGGACATTTTTTGATTTTACAACATGAATAAATTTGAAATTATGAGGTTATGGATATATATCAAAATATGACTAAACTTGTAAAATTGTATATATATATCAGAATCTTAAAATGGATAAAATTAATTATAATAGTGGACTATGAATATATCCAACTACACGATTGGAATTGAAATTTTCCATGAATATTGATGACATACATGAAATTCATCACATGGATGAAAATGTGATTTGGATCCATTTTAAATAATTGAAATTTTATGATACAACAAATTTTCTAAATTTAGTTTTTATTGTTGCAAAATTTTAAAACAAAATCATAAAAGTTTTAAAATATCTACAAAACAACAAACCTCAAAAACTACAACCTTTTCAATGGAAGAGGTCAAAATACTCTTATCATGTTTTGATATTTTACATGATATCCACAACGAACCAAAAATTTTAAATGAAAAATATTTAGAAACCACAAAATTCATCACTTTATGTTTATTTTTAAAATTCAAAAATTGAATTAATTGTCAATAATGACTTTTGTAGGAATTTGATACTATTGAAAATACATATAACTAATACAAAAAACATGAATATCATGTCATAAATATTAAGGGAGTTGAATGGGGTAATCTGCAATGAGGTTCAAACTACCATAGTACTTTATTCAACCCACAAACAAAAGAAACAACATTTGCACTATTCATAGGAATTGTAGGATTATGTTGGTTGGGGCCAAAAGAAAACTACAATAAAGTTTCTTTTGCTAATATATACATTGAATCATCATTTTCCATTATACTTAATGATTCAAGATTCAATGAATGTGTATAAAAACAAAACATCACAAGGGACAAAACATTGGAACAAAAAATGCACAAACTTGACTTGGCACCAAAATCAAGATATAGTATTAATTTTTTTTGTTAAGGGTTAAAGAAACAAATATAACATCTGGGACACTTGAACTAGCATCCAAAACAACCAAAAATTGCTAATGAAAATGATAATTCAGAAGAATAAAATAAAATAAAAGTGTTTGACAAAAATAATAAACTCATCAATGGTGCAACAATAAATCCAGTAGATTTAGTCTCCATCAAATGTTATGTGAAAACACTTTGTTTCCAAACGACATGGAATAACATTAGAACTAGTTGTTGTGAAAAACATTGATCAAGGTAGAATTATTTTTGACAATTATAATACTCATAGATTCATAATATAAATTAGGTTATTGTAGAATTATTGTAATACCTAAATCTCATTCATATTTTTTTAAAAATTGTAGAAACATATTAAGATTTTTTTAATAAAAAAATCATTACCACAATTTAATGTGAGTTTGTGTATTTCATTATATGCATTATTGTTTGTGACCCCATAATGTATCATTTTCAAACATATTATCATATATGATCATCAAATTTCATCAAAAAATCATATTATCAACATACTTGGAATACAACTTAAGTGCATCATTGTATTTTATATTTTTACATATACAATGAAATCATATGTAAATTATTCAAATTAACTTAAAAATTAAATAATAAAATATTATATACTAATAATGGAAAATGACATTATACCAAAAAATATTAAAATAATAATAATGATGATGATATAAAAATAAAAGGAATGCTAAAAGACGAATAGTTTATGAATTAAATAAAAATAAATATTAATATTAAAAGATGGGTTTATAAAAAATGTTGATACAATGATATTGATACACAAATAAAAAATAAAATGAATAAAGTAAGACAAGAAAAATATAAAGCAAAAAAAATGGATATAAATAATAAAAGATGAATCAAATATCATGATATTGATATGGAAGTAGATGTAAATTAAAAAAATTCAAATAAGCAACATAAAGACATTGATGTGCAAAATATAAGTACTTTCTTACCACATGTAAAAATTGAAAATAACATATCATGTTTAAGACAATTCAACAATTTCATGAAAAATGTTTCATTTACATTTAATTATTGCTATGTTTGTGATGAAAAAACTTTCATATAAGAATTAATAATATGCAATATATCAGATTTAAATACAACACTAAAAAACATGAAAACTTTATTAAAATTCAATCCTAAACATCATGTATCAAATGATTATAATATGATTCCACAAGAACTTATAATAGACACTATGCACATACATCCAAAGTTGGAGGGAATTTTTTATTGGAAACTAGCTTAATCTCAAAGAAAAAATTAAAATGTTATGGGTTGTATGCATGAAATTAAATGGGTATGCATAGTTGTGGGTGGTATGCATGGAATAAAATATGTAGAAGGTATTGTTTTCACCTATTTCCTTTTTTTTTTTTGTTGTTGTTTCATTGTCACTAGTAGTGCATAGTGACATGGAGCCCAAGTTTGATAATGTGACACAACTAATATGTTTTGATTATGATTGAACATTTCTTAAAGTGGCTAAAATTGGTGCCATTGTTGGATCATAATAGTGAAGGTATTGCCTATGCATTTTAAAATAAGATGTTTAGTAGCTTTAAACTCTAGTTGAAATACTCTCTAATCAAAGTGCGGAGTTTTGTGTGGAGTTTTTAGAGGTGTGGGGAAAAATATTGATCATCATTGTAAAATTTGATCTAAAACCATCTTGAGACAAATGGGTTAGCTATTTCATGGATGGTGTAGACAATGAAACAAGGTTTGTGAAAGTATGAACTTCAAAATGGTCATATTCAAAACTAGAATTTGTAGTTTTCATGGTTAGCTATGGGGTATAGGTTAAATTGGTAAGCTTTTCTTGCATTATTTTCATTGTGTTTTTTAATATTTGACCATGAGCTTGAATTACCAACCTCAATCCAATGAGGTGCAATGGCGGTAATCAATTTGGATGATTTAAATGTGTGGTTTTAGGCATGTGAACAATGAACAACTTTATTTTGATGTGTAATGCCAATGCTTGTTAAAAATTTAGAAATTGTTCAACATTGGGATGTGTTACATTATACCATTATTTAAGGAAGTGGTCATTATTACCCTTGAGTTCAAAGATTTGAGCTAGGAAAATATGTGTACTTGTAGCAAACAACATTGACTATGTTGGATGTGATTACATGACATGTTATTTTGCATGTGTGGAAGGTGTTATCTTTCAGAATGTTGTCGTTCAAGGGACTATAATGGTTGGACATGGAAGGACCATGTGCATAATTGTGTAGCATGTCATCTTCTTAATCTGGATGGTCAAATTGAATCCTTGTATTACAATATAAGATGTCCTTGTATGCCAAGTGATTTCACTAAACTTTGAATGAATTCATTGGTTGTAATGAATGGGGATTAATGAACTACACCCAGATTTTGTAGTAGTGTTGGTTGTTGTCCCAATTACTAACCTTCAATGTATGTTGTGTGGGCAAGCTTCAAGGGCAACAACTATGCTTGCGTGTGATTAGTGTTTTAGAGGTTGACATATGGGATGTTTGACACCACATTTTAATGAAATACTAGTCAAAAAATGGCTTTGCTTTGTTGCACAAAATAAACTTGGGGATTTCTGTAATTAAATGGTAAGGAGTGTTTTAAGTTTTTTTTCCATTATGATGCACATTTGGCTAAGGATTTGGGGGATTGTAATTAGGTGACTAACAACGAAGCTCACATTTACGTATGGCCAATTGGTTTTTTTACTTTAAAACTAAGGTGTTCATTTTGGGTGGTTCACATAAGAAATTTTTTACATTGTTATTGGCTTAAGGGGACTTTGGCTTTAGATAAGAAGACAATTTGGATGTGATGTGCCATTTAGGGTGGTTTGTGTCATTTGTTTGAAGTGTGTGTGGACAATGATAATTGTAGGTGTTGAAATGGTAGCACACAATTAACAAGTTGCCCATTGGTGATGAATTCTTAAACACATGCCCATCAATCCATGTAAGGATTAGAGGTCTTTACATGTTCTATAAAACACACACACACACACACACATAAAATGGGAATTAAAAAAATACTAATGTTGTACATTGAGTGAAGGCGAAACTAAGATAAAAACAATTGGCAAGGTTGTAGTTGGATGTAAGGCCATTTATATAATTCTTACATAATTTTTGACTAGTTGATGTCATAACATGGATTGGTTAAATAATGTTTAGACATTGTTTTTACATTGTTTCACAATGTTGAAAAACATTAGCTAAAATATTTTAAATATTTTGGATTACTTTCATACCATTTTAGATGTTAGATTAGAATATTAAATAAAATGTATTACAAATACAACACACATTTTCAACATTATCCCAATTTATGAAACTTACAAACATGTCATACAAACATTGGTTACGATAATGTTGGTTCCTTTTACCATGATTTGATTTGTAACACCTTGGATGCAAGGAGTTCCCAAAATGAACATCCCCTTAGTTTTATTCCATGCAAGCAGTTTTTGCAGATTTTTTTTGAATCTCACCCGGTTTTGGACCAAACTCAGAGTTCTGGTGCTGTGTTTTCCTGACTTTACAGAAAACTCTAGTCTAAAACTTTTATTCCAAAAGCTAAATAGCAAAAGTCAAAAGATATTAAAGAACTCCATATACCCAAAAACCCCCATTCCAGGAGTAGAACTTTTATGTCAAGTCTAAAACCCAAGCAAATGATTGTGATGCAAGCCTCAAGGGAAGTTTTTTGTCTGGTATTTGAATGTGGCATCCAATAGCTCTCTACATTTCATTTTTTTTCATTATTAGAAAAAGTGATCATATAATTTATTACAAATTTTCAGACACATTGAAAGAAATTTTCTGAAAAATTAGAACATTGCAAATTCCAATAAATTTGTCAAATCTGATATCACCATAAGGTAGGTTAGGCTCAGTCATTCAAGATAATGCACTTGGATATGTGAAGAAGCACAGCATTTTTATCATGTTAATGCAATTGCATGTGTTTATGACATACACTATTAATGACTGGGAATCAGGCTTCTGCAAGTAGGATGGCATGATCAACAAAATTTAGAGGTGCTTCTAGGGTAAAGCCCAAGGGTAAGGGGTATTCCCAATATAAGGGGCCCAAGGTGAGGTAGTAGGCAACCCCAGCTGCACATGTTGGGATCATCCCCCACTTCTAGACTGAAACTTCACCCATTGTTAAGCACAAGGCAAATTCTATACAAACCTAAACATCTCTAAATCACAAGGCAACAGAGGGAGAGAGTTCTTACACCTATTGCTTAAGAGGGTCAGATCCTATGTCAACCTACTCCTTAAGAGTGGGAGGTATTTTACACCTACAACAAGTGTGAGGCTTAGGATCTGTCCCACTCTAAATGAGTAGGGCATGAGATCCCTCCTTTTAGGAGGAATATTCATAGGTATGGATGCCTTCCAAATACGCTTGGACATTTCTCAGAGCTTTGCAAGGTGCTGTGATAGTGTTGGTTTTGCACCAACTCTCTGTCATGAAAATGCATTTATGACAACTTCATTAACTATACAATCAACTTGAATGTTTCAGATATCCATGCGGCTGCAGATTTGATGTAGAGGCAGCCATGTCCATCATACTCATGCCTAGGCCCCTACCCATCCCCATGCTCATCCCCATCCCCAAACCTAAAGAAGGTATGGATGTCATCTCAAGGGATGGTATCTGCAAATATTGGGTACCAGCTGACCTGACCATTGGTGGCATCCTCAACCCAGTTCTCATTGATATCATCTGTTCAACCATAATCAACAGCAGAAGAATGCTAGTAAGTGGAATGCTAAAACAATCAGTGTTGGCCAAAAAACAGCCCCAATTTACAGTTGTTTGTGTATTGTTGAATCCTGTACCTGAATTTGTAGCTGCAGTGTCCTGAGGTACTCAATCGCCTCATCCAGCATTGAAGCTTTGTCTGTCTGAAATGAAAATTCCAAATTACAACCTGCCTTCAGCACTGCTAGGCAACTTCACAATATCACAGTGGACTTCAAAGTACCCACTACACTCAAATCCTCAAGAATCCATGATATCACTTCATCCCTGAGACGGACATAGATATTGTGCCTGCTGAATCCAATCCAAAATACAGTTCTAGAGTTGTACAAGCCAACCTATCAACAAATTGTGTCAGCTAGCACACAGAGAGTCTCTTGAAAACAAAACAAAGCATGAATCAATGGGATCATGTCCATTGAGAAGTCGGAAGATGAACTCTGTCAAGGCAGTGCTTGCATGGAAATGACATTTTAGCATAACATTGCTCAACAAATAACTCTCAATACAGATCCTTTTCAGAGATACATACTTTGTTAGAGTTTGGAATCAGCTCTTGCAGGGCCTTCATCTTCTCATTAATTCGGTCTCTCCTGCGCTATGAGAACAGTGCACAAGCATGGCACAACTGTCAATTGCAGATGAAATGAACAAGACAACACCATACCTTACAATCAGGTTCTCCCAGTAACAATTGGAAATCTGATAACAAGGTCCAAAGCTGGCAGAGATCTTGACTATTCTGACTAAAGAGGTGAATAATACAAACACAAGAGGTTAAAGGTTAAAACCTACACGCTCAGAAAGATTGTGTACTTCAGCAGCCCTTGTTCTCTTGGTTGTGCTTGCACGGCCCTCTGGACGGCTCTTCAAGTCAGCTGACTCATCATCTCCATCCTGAAAAGTCATCAGTGTCATCTTAGAGTACAACTCTGTCTGGGCAGGAGATGAGATTGTTATGCAGCACAGCCAAGAACAATAGCTCTCAATTCCTAGACACACACTGTGTAGAATCTCCCTTACTAGGTGGATCATGCCAGTCACAAACTGCAAGAGCAATATCTTTGACATTGACACTACAGCCTTTGTATGCAAAGTCACTGCCACAAAACAGGACATGCCAAACTGGGCTGAGAGTATCATACATAAACACTTCACCTTTGGAGTGCAAAAGTAAACTGAAACTCCAACCTTCACTGTCAATGAAACATAGAAAAGAGGCTTATCTCCTCAAAATTAGACTCTCCAGTTTGTTCATCCACCATTTCACCACATCTTGTTCCAAAGGACTCTCACTCGACAAATAAACAAAGTTACAGGAGCATGCATCCACAATATCACAAAAGAAAATGCACTCACTTCACTCTGACATTCAGGCTCTTCTGTCACCACAGCTTTTCTTTTATTGCTTGTTGAAGCCTGTTTAGCCCTCTCTGCACTGTTGCCACATCCCCCTAATGAGGAGGTTATGGTAAGTTCTTGAGCATCTGGATCCTGTCTCCCCTGAGACATCCATTTGTCTGCCAACTCTAAAGCTGCACTAGCTGTTACAGTTGACTTTTGAAGTGTATCCTGTTCAGTGGGCTTAGTGGTACAAAGCACAGTTTCCTGTTCCAACACTGGCATGTCCACCTCCTTTCTACCAGATGGGATGGACACTGGCAGCATAGCTTCCCCTTCCAACACCAGTGTGTCCACCTCCTTTCTAGTAACAGGGCAGTGGCCCCTGGCATCTACACCTTGGCTTTGCTGCTGGCTATCTGAGCCTTGAAGATGAATCTCAATGTTATTCTGGCATCCCATTCCACTCCTCCCTGTGGTAGCTGACTCAGCAATTGAGGAACTGGTCAAGGTACCTGCCTCAGCATTCACTTTCACTGACATTTGTTTCGAGAACATGCTGGATGGAGTGCCAGTTAGCACTCCTACACTCTGATGATTCTTCATTGTCACTGCTGACCTTGAGGAATGCAAAGAGTTTAGAGAGGCCAGTTTTCTGGCAGAGTCAGCATGTATGTTGTCCATCCCTCCCCTTGACTGGGGTTTTGGAGGTGCCATTGGAGCCAGAGGTGGTCTTGAAGCAGGTGAAGAGGTTCTTAGAGGAGCCTGGCTCACTGTTGGATAGACACCAAAACCCTTGGAAGAATTGGGGGTAAGGCTATAAGGTTGCCATCTTGAGACTAAGGGCTGAAGAGTCTGGACTTTGCTGAAGACCTCTTCACCTGTCTGGGCTATTATACCAGCTGCATGGCCTGCACGCAGGGTCATTGCAGCCTCAGTGCTGGTAGCCTTGTTAACTACAGCATTAGTCACCATGTTGTTTGGTATTGGCATACATTGCAAACAGCCTGCTCCTTGTCCCACAAATGACCCTTTCACCACTTGCATGTTGGAACTTGGCAGCTCTCCAAAAAAATCAGAGCAATACTTCCTCTCCAAGGTATCATCAAGTGGATATTGTAACCATGAGACTGTCTCATCATCATGGTAATTGATTTTTGGTGTGAGGGTAGTCTCAGCAGCTGTCTCATTCACTACTGCCTCCAGTGTGCCATCATCTGCTACTTGTCCTTTGTCCCCACTAGATCCATAACTAGGCTGCCAGTGCAACTTACATCCATTGCTACCTTCGCACTGCATTTCTACAAGGCCATCCTCAGTCCAGCCCAGTTCAACAGTGTCTGTGATATGGTCTGCAAAACTCCACACCAGCAACAACTTTCAGGACTAGACATATTACCCTGCTTCATCCCAATCAACCTCAAATGGAAGATCCAAACCTACCCAATAATATGAATTTGCAACAATTTTCTTTCAAGATGGGATTTAGGCCTCACACAGACGTCAAACAGAAATGGTAATCTGTTTCTTGTCAACCAGATACCCCTTTGCTTCTCACTCACAAGTTGAAGATGGTCTGTAGCATCCTGCCACCCCTATCCCACTCTGGAACACAACGACTTGTACACTGCAACAAGCCAAAACATGAGTTATTGAGCATCTAATTCTAAAGACACTGAATCTTCTCTTCAACTACATACACAGTACTCCAACAGAGTTTCAGCTGTTAACAGGCAAGTGAAATAACCAAATAGAGTCTGCTTCATTGAAATATAACATCATGGCCATATCGGCATGGCGTCCTACCTCAATCACAACCTAGAATATGCAACAACAACCCAGGTGGTAAAAGAGATTATTGTTGAGAACAACACAAACAATGCTTATGTGATCACTTTGCCAGTCTACAAATGTTTGAGAACATAGCCTCTGTTTAAGAGGAGTGGCTGTACCAAGATCACTAGAGCATCACATACTCAAATCCATTTCAAAGGATGTGGCTTCAGGAAGAATCTCCTTCCTATTGAGACTCGAGAGCTTCTCCCAAATACCACTGCAACCGAGTGAACCTACTACCAACACTCAGGTTTCATGGAAATGACTTTGTCGTTCAACTAACTACCAAAGACATTTGGATTTTTATAGTGCAAATGAAGACCTCTGGAACATGCTTCATGCAAGGCTCAAGGTCAGTGCAGCTCCCTATCTACTGTTGTAAGTCATCAAATGTCTTCAACTCACTCACATATCTGGTTTCCCCTAGAAATCTTTGAGAAGAGACTGCTGCCACTGACATACCAACCTGCTCATGTTGTGGACCTCCGTTCATCTGAAGTCTACATGGGCGAGTTAGGACTCTGTTCCTCAGTCTCAGGGTCCCTCCTGAAGAATCCTCACAAGGAGTGGACCCAGCTGCCCCCCAAGAAACGACACTGAATTTGAGTAACTAAGATTCTCATGATACTTGTCAGATGGAACCACATGCTAAGAAACCGTGTTTTTCTAGGGAGTCTCAAGATATCAGTGGTTGCACCCAGGAACAGAGAAGATGATACAAATCGCTGGCTAGGAGTTGGCTAAGAGCATCCATGAACTTCCGTTACACTCTGGCACTACTGACATGCAAGGATTGAAATCCAGCAAAGGTACTTGGGTCCTCCCAAGGTTGGGCTTCTGGTATCTACTGTCTGTACATCCCCAGACTCCTATCTGAATACTTTGAACTGCCCCTTACACGCAAGCCAGGATATATGGCCTCGCAAATGATATGGGTCAGAACACTCCCCAAAGTAGACATACAACTGGTCACGCAAGTCTCACGTTTGTTGCACATGGCCTCGATCCCATGAGTTCCCGAAGATTGCAATGCTGGCACATCCCTCTCCGATGACTACAGTCTCCGTGGGGTAAAGAAAACTCTACATGGAAAGCAAGCATGAGGCGGAGAGGAATGAGGCTGTAATAAGGGGGATTTTGCGGCTGTACTGCCGGAAATGTTCAATCTAACCCTGTAGAATACAAAGACGCAAAACAAGATATGCTCTAACGATCGGAACTCGGCCGTGCAGAATCTCACACAAACCTGCAGCAAGGTGCGCTCTAGCTAACTAACGAGCAGAATCGTCACCTTTTAGATGCGATCTTCTTGCCTGCAGCTTCCAATTCTCTGCGACCAGTGCATCACGAATACCACCTATCACAACAAACGCGCTGCCTATTCTGCCGGTAAAATGCATAGTCCTCAGATATGACCAAGAAAATGCCCTCGTCGTTCGGAATTCTCTTGACAGCAAAGGACATGAGTGGAACGACAAACGATTGCAGGTCCGCTCCTTAATCCTCACTTTCAGCTGCTGATGTGCGTCGTCACTTAGTCACCTCACACTCTCTCCCCCACAGCAAACAGCTCGCTTACAGTACGTAGGAAAAAAAAAATCAAGCACAAGAAACCATGCAAGCTCCTACTGGAAACTAAGAGATCAGTCCCTTGAACCTCTCGATATGCAAGAAGCCCGAAACAGACTTGCAAGACATTCTCTGTGTCAAAAGCTTCATACATGCTCAAATTAAGCTCAAAATGGCTCCCATAAGAAGGGGAAAAAAACCCGTAAGAAAAAAATTTAATCTCCGTCGCTTCTCCCCCACTACAACTTCGCCATCGCGACAAAGATCCAGCTCCCAGGGGGCACACAAAAATCAAACCTGCACAGCAAAAGACGAAGCAGCAGCAGAAGAGAAGGCAAGAGGAGGACGACGCTGTAGGCTCGTAGCCCCCAAGGGGCTAAGTAAGCGTAGCCCCCTGGAAATCTGAACCCTGCCCGGAAGTTCTTCGGCTATGTTTTTGGCGCGGGAGTGAAACTAGGCTATAAGCTAGGGCTCTCTAGTAGGGGGTAGGTTCCAACTGGTATGCCGCAGTAAGTATGTGTGAAATGCGGTAAAGTCTAAAACCTGTTGTACAAAACTATAATACGGTTGTAATGTCTGCAACTCCGTGAGCATTTCTGACACTGACAAACTTTACGCTACAACTTTAGGATTTTATTATTATCCCCAGGATTTCCTCTTTACTTGGCGCAAACAGGAAACAAAAATAAAATAAATAAATAAATAAATTTCCCCCCTGTTTTGTAGCAACCAGTGTGACAAGCCTCCCAAGACAGATTTCGACTTAATTGGCGACAGCTTCGTACAGCACCATTCAAAGTGTAGCCAGCAGACAGACCTGTGTCGACACTCTCCCCCAACAAATAAGACTGGGAGAAATTTGGCGAGATTTTTTGAAAAAAAAGTGAATTTTCGGCCAAAAACAAATGAACACACCAGATAGCCCCTGCAAGAAATAGAGTAGGGTAAGGGCCTTTGGAGTGGGGTGTTGCTGAAAGAAGCCTCTGCTTGAGGTGGAGTTGAGCAGCACTTACCTATTTTGGGGAACTGGCTGCTCCATGGGCATTAACCGAGGTATAGCACTGATGAAAAAATAATAATAAATAATTTTAAACATGATACCCGGATAATATTTGTTTGGGTATCATGAGAGAAAAGTATGCTCTGAGTGAAAAATTCTCATATTAATTAGTTGTGGGAACCTTCAAAGCTCAATTATTTTCCTTTTGTGATGGACATCATTGATTGGCCTCATTGCCCCCCCCCCCCCCCCCCCCCTTTTCTCGTTCACACAAGCGCATCTTCTTTTCTTGGGGTGTGCTTTTTTGGATTACACAGATAAGATGAAAAAGGGAGGGAGAGGG
>Ga0116231_10001989_pt1 | contig 42639 bp, 33 predicted proteins | sample S1TSphgellanicum_2_FD_89695 | JGI IMG/M metagenome (GOLD analysis project Ga0116231, IMG submission 89695) | Host-associated microbial communities from peat moss isolated from Minnesota, USA - S1T2_Fd - Sphagnum magellanicum MG | ecosystem: Host-associated > Plants > Peat moss > Unclassified... | reverse complement strand
TAGGAGAATGAACTTGGAGCGGAGTTTTCCTTTCTCATGATGAGCAAACTTCTGTGGATCAGGCACGAGGTACGGTGCCAGTTTGAGGAAACAGATTAAGAAGATGGAGGTCAGTCAGCACTCCAAGTACTTCTGCGAGTTTTGCGGAAAGGTAGTTCCTAACCTGCAGTCCAAAAAAGTCTTGTATCTGGCAGCATAGTCAAACTGTAGTGTAATGCATTTCATTCAGAGTGTTTTAGCTTCTTGGTTCTGCTTGCCTCCTGTTTCATGGGCATAATATAGACTTTGAGGCAAATGTTGATCATCCTTCTAGTTGGAAAACTGGTGAATGTATGATAAGGGCTGGTTAGATAATTTTGCAGCTAGTAGGGCAGAGGTTAGAGTTCCTCAATGCCAGGATTCCAGAGTTGCTGACTTGTCTCTAATATTGGAAATGAGAATTGTCTGGCATGTCTGCAGTTTGGTGTGAAGAGGAAGGCTGTTGGGATCTGGAACTGCAAAGACTGTGGAAAGGTCAAGGCTGGTGGTGCCTACACCCTCAAGTAAGTTCATTTGTTTGATTTGTTTGATGTTTTTTGCAATCTAAACAGGACTTTGCTTAAATGTTCCAGAGATTTATAATGGATGTATGGAAGCATAGATCGATGTGACCTATTCAGAATGTCATATCTCTCCCACATGCATTTGGACTTGGCAGTTCAGTGGCTTTGTCCAATTGCTTTCAAAGCAAGCCTCAAAGCATAATACCAAGGGAAAATGTGGGTCTTAGTGTGTCAAAGTTTGTGGCTATCCTATTCGCCTCAACCAGTTCCATAGAGCATATATTGATTGGACAATTTTGTATCATGTGCAGCACGGCAAGCGCTGTTACTGTGCGAAGTACAATCCGCCGGCTGAGGGAGCAGACTGAAAGTTAGAATGTTAGTTTGTGAGCACCTCATAAGTAATAATGTGACTTTTGTTGTGCAAGTTGGCTGGAATTGAGATTCTACTGAGTATAGGTCCTACTCTTGTTAGTTTGCATGGGCTTTCATACTTTGTGGGCATTCTTCTGCAGTTGTCAGTTTTCATGCTGCAAATCCTCAACTTTGTTGTAACAATGACTAAGCGGATCAAAACAATGGTATTCTATGGTCTCAGAATCTCAAATCAATCAGCAGTGCCTCATTGAGTAGAGATTGAGGATTGTCATGTGGAGCCTGGTTGTGCTGATCACATTTATACATGTCTTTGTTGATTGCATTGCAAGAGAACCCAACCAAGGAGAGTCATCTTCAAGACCACAGAGACATCACTGAAATCCTGATATTTACCGTCATGACAGTCTGTGCTGTGAGTCACAATTTTCATTTAAAAAACAGACACCATATGTCTTCAAAGATAGCATTCTCCTCCTACTCAATCCAACTCTACAATATCTCAATTTTCATTTTCTTCAATCAGCTTTGGACCCCAGCTGCACTGCAACAACTTTCTACATGAAAGTATCCAAGTACCCATTACCAGGCTGAACAACAGTGTGACCCAGGCTTCAGAGGCCTCCAGGTTTGGACAAGAAAAAAACTGGGAATCTCCTCAGAGATTGACCTGAGGATCTTAACAAGAGAAGAACAATGCAGATGTGTGTTTCAAATGGTAATGGAGGGATAGCTAGGTGCACAACATAGAATTTTTTCCTCCTTTTTTGCTGCCTGTAGGCACTCTGCATCCAGAGGACATAAAATTATCTCAGAAGTATTATCAAAGCTTGATTCCAAGTCCCTGAAGTCACCAAGATGTGTGAAAAACTCATCACCAAGATGGGTGAAAAACTGACACAACATGAGTTCATCCTTTAATTTGTAGCTGAAAGTGAAAACTTGCACCATTGTAAATACTTCTGTAAAAACAGTAGTTGCAACAACAATTTGGAGAAAACACAGATACACTACTGTAAGATGCAAAGACAATCCAGTAGCCACATAAGAACAAGATGCACCGAATCTGCTACATGGGAATCAAGCTTCACAAGAGTGATCAAACCATGTTGAAGGATACTTGTGGATGATCATGTGGATGTGGGGAATAGAGTTTCCTAACATGATTCTATGAGAACCCCAGCCCGCATGCTGCTCAAACAAGGAACAGCTGATCTGCAACAACAAAGGGAACACTGAATTTCAACAAAAGTTTGTGAAGGAAAAAAATACTGTATCTTCAAGAATATTCTATTTGTTGAAATGAAAATTTCAAAACTAATTGATTATTCAAGAGGACTTGTGTCGAAGCTGTCATCAAGGTACTGGAAATTCATATAGCAAAAATTATGAGAAGATCAAACAATAAATATTATTGAGCTCTACACTCAACCTTCGAATCACACAAGTTGCTACAAAAGTCATTTCTCCAATCCTTCTATGAGGTCTTTGGAAGATACATAGAGATCTGCATAGCACTCCTCCACGCTCTGTTCGATGGATCTCAAGAGGGGGATTTTCAAGGTCAAAATTTAAGAAGCAGTTGGAGTTTCTGGTATCCAGAGCTGCAACACAACAAGACAGTCGTCCATATCCTCCCCTCTCTTCCAAGCTCGAATTCTTTTCTTCAACCCTAAGTTTCTGCCATGCCCCGGTGAGGGGCAGGGCACAAACTCTTGAAACCGATCATGGCACTCATACTTGCGAATCCCAAGTTATTCGCATTTTGACGAGTACTCATCAGCAATGTTGGAAGAAAATGATTCCTCATAACTCTTCGAAAAGCGAACACTGGAGAAGACCTTTGTGAGCCCTATTGTGACAAAATGAGGAGCAGATGTTGGAATGTGCGCTACTGAGATTGGTGGGTAACCGAGATGGCTTTGGTTGCTGAAGAGGGACATTGGATTTCTGTGAGAGCAAACCAGTACAGTAGATTTCCATAGCAAAAAGAGTTCATGCTAATCACACACAGCATTCTTTCATCCTACAACAAACATCATCAACAAAGTCCATAGCTCCCAAATCACGCCCCCTTCCAGTGGGTTTTCTGGGATGCAGGCACGGACATTTCAACTTTGGGAACTTGGGGAAGGAGACGCAAAATCACGAAAACCTAATTCTTCCATCAGCCCATTCTCCTAAACCCAAAATGTGAACCAGAAATCCAACTGTTTTGGAACCCTCCCTGCAAACCCATCCTGAGATTGGGAATTGGATCTGAAGACAATGGGAGAGGGAGAGAGAGAGAGAGAGAGAGGGACATTTAGGGTTTAGGGTTCTCTCCCCTTGACATGCTTGCAAATGCTTCATGGCACTGTAATGAGCAAAGATAAAGAATCCACTCGGACACAATAGAGAGATTTCAAACAAGAATGTGGCAGGAGACAACTTTTACATTATGCCCATGGAGTGGAAACCTCGTGGATATAATAAACTTCATTCCTTTGCAAAACAACTTTCAACAATGTATGAGATAGCATTTGCATAATGATGCATTACTGCCACACTAGAGGAACTGCAGAAAGACTTTTTCATTTTTTACTTTGCATGCCATCACCACCAGCTTGAGAGAAGAACCCACATGACACTTCTTGCTCTGCAAAAAAAAACAGTTGAAGTGACAAAATTGAGCAAGAAAGCATATGGGGCAAGAAAAGATACCACCTATTGTTATGAAAAAGAATGGAAATGTCACAGTTCTGAAAAGGCAATAATAAATGGGTAATCAACAACACTCACCTAGAAGGTTTAACAACCATGTTCTTGTTGTGACATTGAAGCCATAAATCATTTGTCACACTGCTGCCAGCCTACAACAAGATCATGAGTTCACAACTAGAAAGAAGGCAGGGAGGGGGATGTGACCCAAAGTTGAAAAAGTCTCAGGAATTTGAAGAACTCACAGCTAATATTCTGAGTCTCTTCTGGACAATGGCACAACAGTTACAACAACAGCAAGCAAGCATGAGGAACTGTACTCAAAGCAAAATTAAAAAAAAGAAGAATCCATTGCAGACAAGTCTTTTATGATCATGAACTCTTCTACAAAAAATATCAAATTGAGAGATCATATCTGAAGATTAAGGCACCCACCTTGAGTGTGATTTCCCACAATAGAAAGTGATGTGAAAGTATAGTTTCCTCTTTCCAGACCTGAAGAGAAAGTAGGAACAAAAAAAAATGAGGAAGATTTTAACCAAGCAAACTAGAACTGAATTCACCACAGTCAAAGTGTGAAACTCTGATCTTTTCAGGTTGACTACAATCTGTCCCTCATAATAGAAGCATCCACAGTATCAAAAGGGATATATAGTACATACCCATTTTACAAGTCTGAAGAAGATCAGCATCACCTTGAAATCTATCTGTCCTGCTACCCATGAAACAGTCTGATAAAACAAGAGGTATATGTAAGACCTATGAGAGGCCAGTTGGACCCCCTTGTGACCAGATTGTCTTTGCCTGCAAGACAAGCCAAAATATTGAAAAAAGAATGAAAACTTGGTCTTGGGAAAAGAGAGCTGGATGATGTGGTCCTTCTCATTGACACCTATGTCCTACTAACTTCAAATTGAATTCTTGAGCACAAACCTGAGCAATGATGACCACAATGTGTTGTGTAAGAGTAGAAATCTGTCATGTACACCTTGGACCATTCTGCATTCAGCTGCTGCTTATTCCTGACAAATTTTGCAGATTGATTGATTCCTCATAGAAAGGAAAATCAACGGATGCGAGACAGGCAGTTGAGACCACCACAGACATCTTTCGGTTTAATCTTGGTGGTCTCAGGAGCACCAAAAACATTCCAAAACCGTAGAGTCTCATCCCCTGCTGCTGAGGCCACAGTGTATCCATCTGGGCTCTGCAACATGTAGAAATATAAGAGTAGAAGCGTACTACTGTCAGTTTATTTGTGAAGAAAAATTATTCCAAATTGCTATAAATCACAATTCCCCAAGACAATTTTTTTCCCTTGCAAAATGTTCATTTCATAACCAATAAACTGCATGAAATGACACAGACTGCAATTCAGAGACCATGGACACATTAGTGCCAGAGGAAAATTGAAATCTCAGGTGGCAAAGGCATGTCAGCTCAGCTTCAGAGGTAGACATGCACAAATGAACCTGATCGAAATATGACAGGAAATCATACATACCTGCGCAAGGTGAAGCACCCTCGATGTATGGCCAGTGAGTTCAGCCATCTTCGCCATAGATGGGTACTTCCACAGGCATAGCTGATTTTGGCTGAATCCATGTGAGCTCAAAATCTCTCGCTCATGCCTACTCCATTGCAGAGCACAAACCTGCATTTTTTGTTCTCAGTCATACATCAGACCTTGAAGAATACATACATACATCAAATATAATAAAAAAATACTATGTGAAGGTGACGAGAAGGTAGAAGTGGCAGTCTTTTGAGGGTGGTTAAGTGAAGAATTTGTACTTGTGACTTAGTGTCAATACTATTGACACAAGCACCAGTATGTGTATTCCAAAACTTGATGCAACGGTCAGCAGTGCCACCACCAGAGGCAAGCAAGTTGCTTTGGAATGGGCACCATGCCAAAGCTTTCACAGCTGCTTGGTGGTCATCAAAGCGGTGGAGGTATGGGCTAGGTCCATGAATTGACCCTCCTACTCCTGCTGCTGCATCCCAGATATGGACCAGGTTGTCATTTCCACCACTTGCTAGTTGTTGACCCGTCGGTGACCATTTCAGCCCACATATCTCCTGCTCATGTGCCTCCAATCTTTCTGTTATGTGGTCTCGTATCCTCACTGCATGACTATTCCAAATCCAGGTCAGGGCTAACAGAGCATCAAGTTTGATGGGTACTTACTTAGGGAGACTTAGTTTTTGAGCCTTTCAAATGCTCAAATTTTGGTAAAGGTTTTTTTCCAGCAAGGTTTCACAAATCCATACCGTCATTGTTGAGAATGAGATTGTCACGTCCGCCAGTGGTAAGAATTGGCCCATTCCAAGCCAGACTTCCCACACGAGCACTGTGACCTTTCAATGATCTCAACTGCAAAATGACAAGTTCATCATCAGACTCATCAGACTTGATGCATCCTGCAGCAACCAAGCTCTCAAGTACAGGTTTACAGTTTTAAAACAGCAAGCAAATCCTGGAACCCTGATTCCAGATCTGCTGCATGATAGATACATCATCAATGAAGGGTTGAAAAAAAAAAAGAATACCTGACGTAGTGACTGTGAATCCCATAATTGAACAACTGAATTGTTCAATCCGACTGCGAGGTATTTCCCATCAGATGCCCAGGAAACACTTGTGACTGGACCCTCTTCATCGACCACCAAAAGTTCCTCAATTGAACTTGTTGTTGCATCCCAGAGATACACAGTATTGCCAAGAGCAACAGCTAACACATTGTTGGCACTCCAGTCTAGCAAATTCAAGTAGTAGTCATCGAGAAGGTCAGGTGCATCTAAAGTGCGCTCAGCCGTTTGTGGAATATGACGGAAGACTTTTCTAGGCTTCATCTGCCCTGTTGCCACATTCTGGGTGTACAGAAGCTTCCTGCTGTCATTCTCAAAACCAGCTGGTGGCTTGCTCTTGAAAGCAAGAATGCGGCTCTTTCTCTGTCCATTATCAGCTTGTAGGAGATTCTCCGCAAGCTGCTTCTTGTATTCTTCCTGTAATCAGCACACAAGTGTGATGACACGTATTAACAACCAGAAACAATTGAGCTCACTCTTCTTCTTCGTCTTTATCTTCATGCCATTGTTCCTCACTGACCTAGAAGAATTGAAAAAATTAGGGATTGGAGGGGAGAACTACAGGATCGTGGAGCTCCACTGATCCATGAAGCTTTTTTCAGCAGAATGATACAATGTTGTAGATTTACAAAAAAACATCTGCTGCTGACAGACAACGGTACACATTGGAGAGAAGTAGTACCCATTTGTTTCAGAAGCTGGCTGGTTGGGTTTGTGTAAAAGAAAGAATGAGTTCATTGGAAAAACATAGAAGGACAATTTTGTTAGACAAAGAAAGAGGAACAACTACATACATCATTTCAACATTCAATCTTCAGGAAAAGATTTTCAGAGCTTTCACCTCAGAAGGAGAATGGAGAGAAGAATCAACAGAGCAGTTGTTCTCCTTGGCACCAAGCATGTAGTTTGCGATGTTAAAATCCATTGCACTGCGATCAGTGATGAATCGATCACTCTGCCATCATGCACACGAAACCCTTGAAAACCATTGAAACCCTATTTTGCAGTCTCACGTAAGAAGAATAAGAATTTCAACCACGTAGATACACAGATATTCCTTTCATCACCAATTAGCAATTTCTTGAACTACTGCAAAACAGAAAGCAAAGATCTCTAGATTTCCTTTCTCCCAGGGAAGAAAGAAACACTGTCGAAGAATCCAGACACAGAATTCCCCCTAAACCCTAAATTTAGGGTTTTGGCCATCCACCTGTCTGCCAGAATTTTTGGCCTTGGGTGTTTTTCTAGAAGGTGCCTCTGGAGAAGACGCTTGGTCTCTGAGACGACACCAACCCCATGAACGATCCTTGCACCCACTTTTGGATGGAGTTACACACACCAGCTTCGCCATACCACCTGCAACCAAAAAAACACAACCCACAAACAGCACCCAAAAGAACACCCCAATACCAAACAAACAAAATTCCGCCTACGATTTCAACAACAGTGTAAAAACCAACAAAAAAATCTCTAAGCCATGAACTTGAAATTCAGACACCTAAACGGAATCAAACAAAACGATTTCTCAACAAACCGGCAAAAAAGGAAAACAAAACACAACCATCTGAGGATCTACAAAAAACCATACATACATACATACATACGCACAACAAATTTATAGGCTTAGAGAGCTTAGTAAAGTAAGAAAGTAAGTAAGAGAGCTTATTGGGCTGTTCATTTTTTTTTGGCCTGGTAGTCAAGAATCCTGTCCTACACAGGCAAAAAAAAAACAAACGCCCTTCAAGAAATCGATCGCTGTCTGTCTGTCTGTTGTTGCGCTTCCAATACGATCCAAGATCTTCTTAATGTTGTTCCTTCTTGTGCAATTTTTGCAATTAATTCTCGAGGAGGAAATCCAGAAAGAAAGCAGCAGGGAAAAAAATTCTCGAACATTTGTGAGCGCGAGGAGGATGGGGAGAAGAGATTGTCACACAAATTCGTAGCAAAATTTTGTCGTGACCGTTGCGGCCACCCTGCACGCCAACGGTCGAAAAACTTTCTTACCTACCTACCTACCTACCTACCGACCTGATTCTTTACTAGGTAGGTAGGTAGGGACCTACTGATGAGAGTCTGTTACAACCGGATTTTTTTCCTAATTATTTATTTTTATTTTATTTTTACTGGTCCAAATTTCAAATTTACAGTAATCCTGATGATGTTGGGAACGTGGGGAGAAGTTTTTTTTTTTTGGCGAAATTTTAAATTTTCAAAATTCAAAAATGAATTGATTTTGGAGGTTTTCATTTTGTCAGATGTCAGAAATTTTTAAAATAAAAATCGCCAAATTTCTATATTTGGTTTTGAGTGTGTAGACAAACATATAGAAAGATGATTACAGTTTTGTATCTGGTTTGATAGCCAGATTTGGCTATTAACAAGAAATAAAGTACAAATCTTTCATCATCTTTCAATATGTTTGGCTACACAATGAAAACCACATATATGAATATAAAATGACTTTTACACTTTTTTTCCTTTGCTTCTAGAGATTAAAACAACCCCAAAGTCATTTTTTAAAAAAATTATGCTAATTTTTAGTGATATTATCACCAATTCAAAAAATGGCTGACCTAAATTTTAATTGGTGATCATCAATAAATAACTAGAGGGAGCCAAAATGACAATTGATTAATCAACATCTTAAAAGTTTTCTTTCTATTACCTTCTTGTTGTAGTCATGGTTGGACATGACATTTATTTTATGCTCATGTTAATAATCATGTTTGACATAAATTAATTTTTAAATGAATTGTTGAAATTTTTGAAAAAATGCCAACAAGAAAATTGTTGAAAATTGTAAAATTTTCTAAATCACATTAACTAAATTTGTTGAAAAATCAAAAAGTTTGTTTGTATTCTAAAAACAAAAGATTTTGATGCATCTATGTGTCACTAAAAGCATTATAGAAATAATTGTAGACACAAAAAAAAAAAATTCAAAAATCTTGTCATATGAAATTGGGATTTGAGAGATGAATGCATACTTTCAATCATGGAGGCCTTAAGCCCTCCCACACCCCTCAAATCTTGTTGATCATTCTAGAAATTACAAATGGCAAAAAAAATTGGTGGAGAATTGAACCACCATGCACATTGGGTGATGCAAAAAATCAAAACCTCACATGGAATTACAAATTCAATTTCCTTGCATTCATAAATCAAAAATTTCATTTCAGAATTTTTATTTTATTTATTATTATTATTTTGGGTCTGTTTGTATTTTGTTATTTCTCTTGCACACTTTCAATGTTTTCATTTATTTGTATATTGTCATTTGTCTTACATTCTTTCAATGCTTTTTTCTTTTATCTATTTGATCTTATTGTGAACTTTTCTAGTGAGACTTTCATTTGACATTTTGCTTAGCAAATCAAGAATGTTAGAAACTATTAATGAAACAAAATGACGTTTAGTGAAATTTATAAAATTTTATCATTTGAAAAGACAAAATTGATTACAAAAAAATTATTATGTACACACCAAATAATTTAATCATCATCATTGATAGTGTGAAATAAGTCAAGTGCTCCTCAAGGCTAGGTTTGAAGCTTCATTGGTTATCAATAAATAAATAAATTGACATGGATTAATGAATATATTCTAATACAACACTAACCATCGACAAAATTAACCATTCAAAAAAATGTCAAGCAAAATGCAATTCCTCAAGTAATAATGAAACCTTTGCAAGTTTTTGAATGAGAATGTGAATATGTTTAGGACTCTTGAAAATGGGCAACAAATTCAAAATGATGTTATTGTTGTAACTTTTGGGTCACCTCTTAAATGAGTTTTCAAAGTTAGCCTAAAGTTAGCCTAGTGATTATTTTCTTAATAACCAGCCAACATTGGTTTGGCCGTGCTAAAGATAAATTTATTCATATGTGGAAAAACTTGAACATGAAGGTTCATATAAATAAAGATGAATAAAACTAGGTTTGCAAGGTCATATTTTAAAGTAACTTCATTTGGATATCAAAGAAAAATTATCGGTAAGCTTGCTAAAAGTCTCATAATGAAATCCGATTTCCTTTTGATAGATCAAGTATTGGAGCGAGCATTGGATTGATAAACTACGACAAAGACAAAGACCATGTAATGTTTATCAAGCAAAAGATAATGGGTTTCATTAGATGCATTTATTACTCTATTTCAAAAGCGAGGCCATGGAAGCTTTCATAACATCTTTTTTTATAAGGCTCATCGTTTTGATATTTTGAAATTAGTTTTTATATATCCATCATTGATACAAACTAAATGTGATGGATGAATATTGTCATCCATTTGTGAATGAAAAATGAAAGATGATGAATGAATTTCATCCATGAATGAGAGTTACAATACCCAAATTATGATATGCAATATTCTTCTACAACCTTTATAATTATGTTAAGTCTTTTTATATGGTAAATGATCCATGATGGGTTGATGGGTATCATCACTGGTAACATTTTCCCTTCCTATTGCAATCCCATGAATTATTCTCTCCATCAAGAAGAAAATTCTAAACTCTCAAAGTTTTACATTGAAAAGAAAATTGTGAACTCCAAAATTTTAAGTAGGTCTACAAGGGATGAAAATTAACATTTAGACAACACCATTGGTACTAGTTAACTTAGAACGGAGGATGCTTACTTCCCTTGAAAAGTAATTGAGACTTTACTACATAAGAAAAAAAAGGGTCTAAAGACTGAAAAAGTCCCCCATTTGGACCAACCTTGTGTAAAAACTTGATTCAGGAAGGAGACTTAGTTGTGTGAGATGAGCAATGAGAATGTTCAAAAGTGTGAATCTCTTTTCTCATGTGGACAATGTTAACATGCCAACAAGGGGATTATAATGCAAATAAAACATAGCAATTCCAATTCACATATCACATGGAAACTTGTTTCTTTGAGCAATGGATGCAAAGGCACCTGTGACCCCCTACACAACAACAATCTTGCGTGTCTTAGTATGTTCATTGCCCCATTGGGTGCAACTGGAAAGGCGGATGCTCATTGGATTCATTGGCTTGAATACATACACAATGAAAATGATTTTGCTATTGAAGGATGAGGGACCAAAGCCACATTCAAAGGAATCAGAAAAGTGGTGAAATTTTGTGAATAACAAACTGAATATGAAGAGGATAAGCTGCACTATGGGCCATGTCATATTGCCATGTTTCCACAATTGCGACCTAATCGTGGATGCAAGTGTGGTGAACATTGAACAACTTGATCAAAAACAATATTGGATGGAAAGAATGGTGGACAATGTTTCTCAAACCGGTTTACGTGTTGGCAGTTTGAACCAGTGTTGAATGGTTATTGGAAACAGGAACAGACCCCTGGCAGTTATCAGGGTGGCTCTTAGGGTTCATGACCAAGGTTGTCAGGAAACCCAAAAATAAAATAAAAATCAAAGAAATGATTCTGATCTATTAACCATGGTTCTATGGGTGGTTCATCTGCAAGTGCACTCATGGCTGTCTTTGGTTCTAGATTCCATACCTTGTTGGATGCATTGTGTAGGCTGGAGTCATAAGTGCGGGATCTTCATGATTCTGTGATGGCAGTGTTCTTCGATACTCATGCACACCATGTTGAGAGGAGACTACTCTGTCTCTCGCCCCAAATTACCCACTCCACATCCTGTGACCCAAACCAGAAAACGAATCTGATCAGTGAGGTTTATATGCATGCGTCCCTGTGAACTAATTCCCTATCAAAAAGCACACATAAATATAACATGCCACTAATACTAGAATCTGGGCTATAGATGGGATTTTTCTTCATAGGCATGTGTGCACACATATGGCAAACCCCAAAGCCTGAACAATGTGCCTCTGGCCAACACTGAAGACATGGAGTTCAGCGACATCCTCAGATTTGCAGGTTGAGTGAATCCTGAGGCTGGTTTAAGGGACACAACAAGAAAAGTTTGCTACTGAGACACACTGGAACGGGCATGCATGTGAAGGCATGACATGCGAAAGAATATATATCAGAAGGTGAAATCAGGAGCTGCACCAATAAAATCTCTGCCCAAGAAATGGATGAGTCCTTTTAGGCCTTCCCTTTGGTGGATAAACAAGGCAGTCAAGTCAACTCCATGGGTATGATGCATAAACAACTTTTTGCACCCTTTCTGACACTCATATGCTATCAACTGGCCATCTCATCACATGTTCACTCTGGAGTAACTTGCTCTTAGGCAATCCAATAAAACTGAGACTTGTTTCTTTTCTCCTACTAATAGGGCCAGAATTGGCTGATTTGGGAAATTCAAGTGAAACCAGACATAAATCTGACCTGCAACTGCCCTCACATCTTGTGTCCGAAGTTGAAGTCGTCACATCCACTGACTGTCAGACTGCCCAATGCCAGACAGCTTGTGGTTGGTTGCTGAAGCTCCCTGACATGGAATCTGAAGCTCCAATCCAAATCAACAATCAACAAGGACTCCTTAAATCAGATCGGCCAGACACAACAGCATAGCTGCTTTTTTTATATATGCTTTTCACAGTAGTTGCTGCAACACCAGATTTACAATAGCTTCACAAAATGAGAGCTCACAAATTCTGTGGTTAATTTTCCATGGTTCTGGGTCAAGATGGCTTCAGCAGTGCTGATGAGAGCCAAAACTCTGAATGTCATTTACATGTTCTTGAATTCTGATGGATGATCGAGGCTTCTTCAATTATGAACAAAATGTGCATTTTCAACCTGCAAACAGATGAAGAGAGTTGTAAGAATTGAGCTTCATTGACCAGAATTGACCAGAATTGAGCTTCAGTGCACCCCTGACCAATATCTGAAGCCCCAAATGAATTCATGGAACAGACCTGAGGTGAAACAAAATACCTGGTGTTAAGTTCAGCTGCTGCTGCTGCTGCAAATAGCCCTTCCTTGATGAGAAAGACCTACTACAATTTGCACATGCTTGTAAGTTACATGAACTTATTAGTGCAGCTCTGCTGTCCGTTCTGGGACAGAACAAATATAACAATAACTGCAGAAATAGCATGGTAAGAGACAGGCAAAAGACTGAAAAGTAACAAATCCTGCCAAGTACTCTCAACGAAAGCATGTCAAAAACAAATGAAGTAGCTGAAAAAATCTCACAGATCTTGCCACCAATCTTGCTTTTGCACAAAACACACATTACAGAAATACTCACAATGAGAGATCTGTGCCATTGTTAACACCAGGAAATTTGAAACAGGAGAAACTGCTTGCAGCAAGGATTGTAGCAAAACACAAAAGCACCTCGTTTTTCACATGCCCACTACATGCTTGAGCTTCTTGAATACTAGGCACCCTTGACACTATGAGGTAGGGGCAAGGAGGGAGGAATCCACAGAGAAGGTGACAGCAAAATGGGAAGAAATAAGAGAGAGAAGTATTCATCTGAACCATTAGCTGTCATGTCTGCAGCAGTCAATTGCCTTGCAATGAATGGCCACTACCAACAAAGACCCTTTGTAACTTAAGTACATGTTAGAGGCGAACCACTCTCAAAGTCAGTGGCTTTACTTGCTGCAAATGGATTCCTTCTTTCTCCATCAGATCCAAGAATATACAAAACATGCAACACAAATGATTCAAGCCCATCAATTTGTAACTCAATTGTTAAGGGCTATATTACTAATATTACAACATTAATCCACACCCTATACAATCCAAAACTTGTCCAATCTGTTGGTTAAAGTCTGGTAATGGGCAAACCTTTAGGCCAATAGATAGCTCAATCCTCTAGATGGAGAGAGATTCTAAACAGCATCAACTGAACTGACATAGCAGGATCTACATCTCCAATCTACATCTCGAAGTAAGGATGACATTTTTACTACACTAGTCCAAAGTCAGAAACATCATGCTAAATCACTGTTCCTTGCTTAATCCTTGAGTTCTTTAAGATAACTGTGATGCCAGACCGTATATAGAATCCTTCCTTAGGCCTTGCAGCTTCTAGTATACCCTGCAAAAAGGATATTACCCTCCAAAATTATCATATCACTGAAAATTCTAACTGAATATAATTGGCAATCTATTAACCCATTTGCTGCATGATCAAATTTTCACATATGCAAGTATACCATTCATTGAATTCAGTACTACCCTCTGATTTCATTTGTAACACGTTTGAGGTTACTTACCAGGTACCCATTGCATTGTGATCAATTACCCCAACAGTTTTCCTTGAATCTCAGTGAACAACTCTCAAAGGAGTTGCATAGCTAGAAAACTAGATGTCATGGAGAAATTTCAACTGTTTCAATACTTACAGATCCATTCCCAAATGGCATCCAATTACATAACTTGTACAAAAGAAACTACGTATTTAACAATAGCATATAATTTATGAAGGCCATCACAAGTACTACAACCCTCCAATCACACATGATTCTTCAGGGTAGTCATTGCAGTAACTGATTCCCTGCCTCCCTCATTTTCCCTGTTCCCCTTTCTGAACATGAACTTTTGAAAGGGGCTACCTCACCAAGGCAATAAGATGCAACCCTCTACCCATAGGTTGGGCTCCTAAATACATCCCCAAAAACCTTGACATAGAGTGCAATAGTGAAAATACAAACTCTAAAGGTGATGGCCTTATAGTTGGTTACACAAAAACTTGGTCTATGTTCCATATTTAGATTCTACTCACACGTCAGGATTCAAGCCACAGAAGTTTAAACTAAGTGAAATTAAGGTATGAAAACCTAGAAACACTGTCCTCTACACCTGCCTCAACAGAACCTCCTGGCTTGTTCTACCAATACCTTAGGAGTTAATCCCATTTAAGTATGAAAGCCACCCACACAGACAATCTTGTCAGTGAACATCCAAGAAACTTCTCTTCATGGATAAAATGCAAAATGAGCAGGTTGTTTGCTGAGACAGCAAGAGTTTGGGAACATACATCAGTGTTCGCAATCACCACATCACGGCCTATTCTCACATTTTTGTCCACTATACAATTGCTGCAATTGACCAATATTTTGGTTATTAATGCCTCTAGGCACCTTTTCACAAGGCTTGGCAATGTAGCCACTCCCACATTAGTTTGTAAGAAAACTACACAATCCTGAAAAGCTCAGGATTTTCTTGCTGGGTTCACAAGCCAAAGATGAACTCTTCTGTTTTGCATACGGCACTAGTAGAGAAAACTAAACATCCACCCGGCAAACACTAATCACAAACAAATTCCCAGCCCTGTGTACTTCAGCAGCACTGTTTTCTAAAAACACTCATAGTATCAGAACTTATCCAGAAATGGAAGGTAAATTGTAAACTTCAACTCATCCTCATATCATGACTTTTTAGAAACATATTAGAGACATACTGTGCCTCAAATATCCTGAGAATGAGCAAGCAGACTGCATGATGCATCTGAAGCAAAACCAAAACAAAGAAAGTGTGGTTCCAGAGATTCACTCAAGAAGGCACAATGATTTGCAACTCAGGTACCTTATCCTTGTGTTCTCTCCTACACCTAGAGGAATCTTGCCTTCAGCCAGCAAGGAGGCCATCTCCTCCTCTGTCTCATAGGAATCAGCACCCATCATCAATGTGTCCTGCAGATTTACCCCCACCCGCCCCAGATCAGAAGAACAGAGTGCCCAATCTGTCCTACTTGATAAAGCACTGCAACATACTGGATATGGTTCATGTCAACAGCTATAACTATAGTACAGTATTAGAGATGCCAACAATGGCTTGCTCTTTCTTTGTTTCACCCTATATACCTCCAACTGAACTCCCCTTTCTAGTCGGGACCGAACTCCAATAACTGAATGCTTGACACTACAATCCCGCAGAAAGCAACCATGGGAGATAATAGAGTTTTGGACCTGCAAGACAATACTAGATCAGATTTTCCATATCCTGTTGTTCAACTTCAAAACCTGCACAATCATAGGCAGAGGGTACTGAACAGAAAGTTTACCGAACCTCTTTCATTGTTCAACTTTAGAGATTGTACAAAAATCAGGAAAAGGATTTACACTTACCCTGCATCTTTCTATCTTGGTTGGTGGAAGGTATCGAGGTGATGTAAAAGTAGGCTTTGAAGCATCATAGAAGTTGAAATTTGGTGGCTGCCAAATCCACATCAAGCACAACAGCCATCAATTCCACCATTGAAAGCCAGTGCGTCCTTCCAGAATGCATTGACTGAACAATGACAATGAGGGATACCTGTGCTGTGAGAGCCAAGTTTGCATCAAAGAAGGACTTGATGGTTCCAATGTCTTCCCAGTAGTTGTTGAACAAGTAGGCCTGCTGAATCAAAATAACAAACAGTAGCTTATACCCAGTCAAAGAGCTGACAACATTCTAAAGTTTGTGGACTACCTCTAGTTTGTCATATTGATGAGACCCAATCTTTCAGTGGAAGGAATGTCACACCTGAACATTATATTCTTTGGCAGATGCAGGGATGATCTCAGAACCAAAGTCATTTGCATTTGGGTAACGCCATCTGAGTCAACTATATAGCATGTCAGAATGCCCAAATAAGCTGATAGAAAATCAACAGGACTCACAACTGGAACTAAAGTACATCTATTGATTAACTCAGCTGAAGGCCATGGAAAAAGAGCTCCATAACAGACCTCAAGAGCTTTAGAAGGATTCTTTTCTTGAAGACATAAATGCCCATGGATGCAATATACCGCTTCTTTTGTGCCTCATCTTGGGAGAGTCCCAACACACTTGTGTCCACTTGCTGCAAAACCAGAACCTCTGTCAACTGTACTACAAACTAGGTGAAGATCATAGACTCTCCAATGACAGTTTGACTACAAATGACATAAGATTCCCTTCTGCAGGTGCACCTGCAATGGAGGCATACCATAGAAGTCAGACCCTTGCATTCAGACTTCTCATTGAAGTGAAGAACCTTCCCTTTGTTGTCAATCTTCACCAAAGCATACTCTGATGCACAGCTGTCACTCCCCACCCATGAACAATGATTCAGTGCACAGCTGCCAAAGCTCATCCTGAATGACCACAATTCACTCCATATCTGAGAGATTAAAGGTCAAATAGCAGCAAGCATACCTGTCATCCATTGGTACACATGAAATGGTGATGTCAGCATCTGTGTCCTTGTGTTTCTGCAAATTTCATGAGATGGTGATGACGATACTGTATATTGTTAAAAAAATTTGACCAGGATAGTGCTTAAAAAACAGTTGCAGCAAGTTGAAGGTTATGGTTTCCTTCCTGAGATGGCATACAACATCTTGCACAAAGAGACAGAGAAAGACAATTAACGAGGAGGAAGACAGACCTGCACAAATTCCAAGTAATCCATACGATAAAGATGATCCCCTGACAGAATGATAACATCCTCCACATCCTTGTTTTTAACATCCTGGAAACTCATACAATATTCTGGTCATTGTTCTCCCTCTGCGAGGCCACAAAACCTGACAAAAACAAGAACTTTGTGTGCATCATCAAACCAAAATTGAAACAGCAAGGGCACAATAATATGGAGGGGATTGTTTGGCTAAACTGAAGCAACCTTACCTCAAACAACCACATGTACTGTCGAACTGCATCAGCTGGTCCTTGGAACCAGTTCTCACCCCCTACCCCAGGTCTCTGTGTAGCTGCCAAGACCTGTCATGGGTCAAAAGGACAGATGAATATCATTGGCAAAACAGGGCTGTCCTCTTCTGGTACACCAATCTATGTTAAATCAGAGAAGAAAGACCTTGTCAAAACTTCAATTTTCCCTTCATACTTCCCAGCCACCTAATGAATTTAGAAACCTAAAAAGATCTATAATACCTTTGACATAATTATCTTAAGCAGCTGCACCTTACCTCCACATATCCGTTGCCAAAGTTTACACCATGATTGCCGAAATTGTATGTGTGTGCAAGGTGACGGTTGAGAGATGTTGAATTATACTGGGTGAGAATGTAGATCTTGTTGATCCCACTGTTGATGCAGTTGCTCATAGGCACATCAATAAGTCGATATGCACCTCCAATGGGCACCTATTGACATGTGCCTAGAGGGGGTGAGATCTTCCTTCAATCACTTAACAGGTGACCATCAAGATCTCATGTATATGTGTGTGTGTGTATGTGTGTGTGTTGCAAGCAAATGAGAAGAGGTAACTAACTTTTGTGGCATCTTTTTTTTTTGCCTTCAATTTGCTCCAGAAAAAGAACTAAAGGAAAAAAGAGCTCAGAGAAGAAGAGTAGTGATTCTTACTGCAGGTGTTGCGCGATGAAATGTGAGCGGATCAAGATGTGTGCTCGCTCCACCTCCCAAGATGATTGAAATCACTGTATTGAGATTGGCCAGCTTCTTCTCTCTCTGCTGCTGCTGCTGCTGCTCCTGCCCCTTTTGGAAAGAAACTGCAGTTGGGTAAGAACAAAGCAAAACATGTTGAAATTGAACTAATTCTTCAATTTGTACAGAATTCCAGGCACCAAAACCTTCTTTCAGCTTAATCAAAGAAGGCAATAGATAGATACACAAAAGGGAAGTACTGTGAGAAATGAGCAAAAAAAGCAATGGTGCTTTGAGGGACCCAATCTCCCCCGTCACATTCATAGCTGGTTCTATAAGGCTTCTGCAAATGAGCATACAAATGAGATTCTCAGAGAGACATGCACAAAATTTCGTTTGGCAGAAAAGAAGAAGAAGAAGAGGCTGTCACGAGTGCTCACCACCATCTCACTGGGAATCTCAGCAAGCACAGATGAGACCGCGAGCCTGCTGGGAACTTGTTTCTTGGCTCTGACTTCTTGTTGAGACAGCTCTTTATTCTTGACTTTGAAGGAAGCCAATTGTCCTGGTTTCAGAAAGCCGCAAGAGATGAATCTCTCACCCCTGCTGCTGCTGCTGCGAGCAGAACCCCCGAGACTGCAAACGTTCTGCTTCTTCTGCTGTTGTCGTTGTGTGTCATAAGACCTGTCTCTTGCAGAGGACCCTGGGATGATACTACTACACTGCATTGCTACTAATCTACTACAACTCCAGGCTTCCATCATCTCTCACCAAACCTCTCTCACCGGAGCGAGCCGCCCCCTAAAACAAACCAACCGGGGGGAAAAAAAAGGCAAAGAAAAGAAGATGTTCTCTCTTAATCGTCTTCCTCACAGCACAGAAACAGAAATAGATCTCTGCCAATCTCTTCCATCACCGAACTTCCAATTTGCAAACCAACAACAACAAAATTCTTCTTCACCTTCTCCGATCTCTTGTTCATCTGCTTCCAAAAACTTGCATCTCTTCATCTGCTTCAAAAACTTGCAGTCGCTTTCTTTCAAGACAGACTTCTTCCATGAGGACTCGCAACGTGAAGGCTCCTCACCGCTACATGCAAAAAAAAACACCCCAAAAAAAAAAGGGAAAAACTAAGAAAGAGAGGGGAAAAAAAAAAAAGAAAGAACCAGGGACTCGTGATAGGCTCAAGCGTTGCGTTTGTTCCCTTGAAGGATCTCAAATTTGGAAACATCACACTGCAGAAAATGCTTGCTGCTCGTTGTCAGCAGTTTGGTGAATCTGCCAATGAGTATGCAGCAGCAGGCACAACAAAAGGTGTGAGCAACTTTTGAAGAGAACTGATGTTTCTATTGCAAACCACATGTACATCTTCTTCTTCTTCTGCTGCTGCTGCTTCTCCTTCAGCACTTGTTGTCTCTGCACATGACTTCCACTCCAACTCGCATGTTGTTCTATAATTAGCATCACTTCCAAATCGGATCGTTTCCTTCTCCGACTCGTCACTTGTCTTGCTGCCATCTGTGACATCGTCCCTACTACTGTCACCAATTCCCAAATCTTCTTGTTCTTCTTCTCCAACAGCGACGATTACTCGATTTTCTCTTCTTCTTCTTCTTCTTCGTCGTCCTCCTCCTCCTCCGCATACTCACTCAGCAAAACAACAACAACAACAACAACAAAATGAACCAAAATCCTCATTACAATCAACGAAGATTTCCTCAATAGCTTCGCCGATCCTCATTTTCCACAATAGCTTCTTACCAAATCAAAAGAAGAAAAAAAATTACAAAACTCTTAGCTCTCCATGGATGATCCAATTGACTAAATCGAGAGAGAGACAGAGACAGAGAGAGAGAATGTGAATGTTTTACGACCAAAACTCTTCTCCAAAATTTACAACAAACTCGGAACTTGGAAATTGTATTTGCGAGAAGTCTTCTCCAAATTTTATGACAAAACTCTTGTCGAAAATTTAGTTGCGGAAACTCTGGTTGAAAATTTATTTGCGAAAACTCTTGTCGAAAATTTAGTTGCGAAAACTCTTGTTCTCGAGCCATGAAATTGCTGCCCCTCTCTCTTCTTCTGAATCTCTCGTGATCGCTTTGCGAATTTCACGCGAGAGCGAGAACAAGGGTGAGTCGCGTTTGCGAAAATTAGGTCGATTTTTTTTTAATTTTAAAGCTGCCATTCAAAAGCCAATTTAGCCAAATTTGGTTAATAACAAAATATGAAAAGAAAATAAATTATAACATCTTTTTTTTTCTTTTTCTTTTTTTCCCCTTTTTTTGGGGGGCTAAACCCCCATTCATTCACCCCTCCTCTTTGCTCATCATGAATTTGTACATTAAAAAGAAAAAAAAGTTCCCAATTGTGTTTTCAATGGTGTTCCTACTTTTATTATTTGCAATGATGTTCAAATTTATTCCCATATAAACTTATTGCCAAATGTTTTTTTATGTTGCTCTTTTGATTCCCATGTGTGTTCGTTCTCACAAGTCTAAATTCCTCTATTGGTCGGTCCCCAAACCTAAACCCCATGTTTTGAAAGGATTTTGTGATATTGTAACATTATTTTTAATTATTTTTGGAACATTGTTTTTATCACATTTTAAGAGTCTAAAATATGTGCCATTAATTCCAGTGATGGTGATTTTATTTTATCAGATCTGGTTTAGGTGGGATGGGTTATAGTAGTAAGTAAGTCGTACAAAAAGACAATTCCAAACTGCAAAATTTTATTAGAGTCGATTTCAAACTGGAATTTTTTTTTAAATAAACATTTTACAAGTTGTAATGTTTCAAAATGTCCTTATGGATCTTAAGATATCGAAAAAAAAAAAAATCTTTTTATTTTTTTCAATGTCCTTTGGAATCTTTATGTTTTTTATTAAAAAAAATTAAAATCTTTGTGTCCTTTCAAAAAACAAAATTGAGTTATTGTGTCATTCCAATTTCATACACATGTTTACATGGAATTTGATACAAAATGTAAATATGTGTTATTTCATTTGAATATGTTGAGATTATTTTAAGAGATTCACTTTTTTTTTCTTTTTTTTGAGATTAAGCTAGTTTTTAATTTAAAAAATTCCCTTAAATACTTAATTCAAGGATTTAATCCCCACTTCCTTAGCTGATTTAATGTTTATCCACCTTAATTGCTTCCAAAACTCCAATGAATTAAAAACAGGGATGATTGATTAAATATCCTCTTGGATCATAATTGGACAATCTTTTGTACAATTTGAATCCTACATATATATATATATATATATATATATAAAATTGAAAATAACAAAGTTTTCAAATGTAAATTTTTTTTTTTTTTCCTTATTTCATCGTCATTGATAGTGTGTGACAACGCAGAGCCCAAGTGAGTAGGCATGATCTATTTAAGTGGGATGGGCTATAATCATAGGTCGTATTAAAAAACAATTTCAAACTACAAATTTATTAGAAGTCGATTCCAAACCGAAATTTTTTATAAAAATAAACATTTTTACAAGTTGTAATGTTTCAGAATGTCCTTACGGATCCTAAGATATTGAAAGAAAAACAAATCTCTTTAATTTTTTCAATGTCTTTTGAAATCTTTGTGTCCTTTCAAAAAATAAAAATTGAATCTTTATGTTATTTCAATTTCATACACATGTTTGCATGTAATTTCATACAAATGTAAATACATTGTGTTATTTCATTTGAATATGTTGAGATTATTTGAAGAGATTAACATTTTTTTTTCCTTTGAGATTAAGTTAGTTTCTAGTAAAATTTCTCCCTTAAATAACTAATTCAAGGATTTAATGCTTACTTGCTTAATTGATTCAATGTTTATCCACCTTAATTTGTTTTCAAATTTTCAATGAATTAAAAATAGGGGTGACTGATTGAATCTCCCTTGGATGATAATTGGATAGTCTTTTGTACAATTTGAATCCTATATCATATATATTAATTCACTACGTCCATCTGTTTGTCTGTGACAATTATAACAGTTATAAATTGACAAAAAAAAAAATCAGCAGTGATCTAATATTGTGCTCTAGATATCTCCTAGCCGTCCAAATCAATGAGATCTGACGGTGTAGATCTTTGGAATTCTTTTGCTGATCGAACTGTAACTATTGTGCAGAAGAACTTAACCTGACTTTAGGGGTTCATTAATTACACCTGGGTCTTGGTACGGTTAGGGTTTGGCACTCCTTTTAGGGTTTAGGTTTAAGTCTCAGCGGCTGTACAGGATGGTTTTTTTTGCGTCTGTTTTTTTTTTCCCTTCTAGGATTTGGTTTGTAGTTTCTGCGTCTGTGGTTATCCCCAGATCGCAATAGAGACGTAGTGTGGCGTCAAGATAATGCTCTCTCAGAAGGAGGTTGATGTGCAGATGATGCTAGCTGCCGATGTTCATCTCGGCACCAAGAATTGTGACTTCCAGATGGAGCAATATGTCTGGAAGCTGAAATGGCAGAATGTCGTTAACCTTTAGGGTTTTAGGGGTCGTCATCAGGGGTCATCGCTGCTTCAATGCCGTGCTGTGCCTTACAAGCATGGGTTACCACTAGTATATATATATATATCTCAAAATAACAAAAATTTCAAATGTAAACCTTTTTTTTGTTTTTGATCATTTCATTGTCATTAATATTGCGTAGCAACGCGGAGCCCAAGTTAATTAATGGCAAGATTTTTTTTGGGATGCTTACAATTAATGTTAAATCCTAAAACTGAAAACAAACAAACATGATTTTATTTGGTCTAACCATAAACCAAAAATTCATTTATGGGACGAACCACTTGTTCACATACACATTTATTTGGTTTTGATTTATCTCCTTTACACCTGAAGGAATTATGAATATTACTTGATTGTAAGTTCAAGCCTTTTTCTTCTTTTTTTTGTTACTAGCAAAAATTTTAAAAACTCAAAAAAGAAATTTTAAAAATAAAAAATGAAAATGAAGTGATTTTGGAAGTTTCCAATGCCAAAAGTGAGGGGGAAAGAGTAAAATTCATTATATTCTTATACTTGGTTTTTAATGTGTAACCATGAATATTCCAATGATGAAAAGAATGAAGGACTAATATATATGAATAAATAACTTGGGCTCCGTGTTGCTTCACACTATTAATGACGATAAATAAATTGTTTACAAATAATTAGTTATCAAACATTAATAATACATGATCATATAGATTGTCCATGAATTTATTTTCACTTCTATTGATTTTAGAATATGAGATTTAATTCTCACCTACTTAAAACATTACTATTTTTAATACCCATGATGTTTTTCCAACAACAATCTGGTTCATTTCAAAATGGGACAAAATAATTTGAAGTTTTGACAAAACAAATCTTGATGACAAGAAGAGGAAAATTCATGAAGATTGTAATATTGAGCAGCAAGGCTTTGTCGTTTGTTTGGAAAAAGGTTACAATTATTTCATATGAAGTTCAAATGTTTGAACCCCACCTTATAAATAGACATGTGTCCCACCCAACGATTGCAAAGATCATCAACTAGTTGTTCTATGTCCTAATCGGCATGCAAATGAAATTCAAAGATTGTGCCATGTTTGGCAATAATATAAAAGATACATAAACATACATTTCAATTGCATAATAGAATATCATGTTGGTGCAATAGTGCACATGCTTGAAAGATCTCAGAGCTTTGTCATTGAAAATGCTAGCAGTTGCAAATAAAATCATTTACTTGTGCATGTAGCAACAAATGAAAAGTACCATTTTCTTGATAATAAACCACATTTGGCTCTTGTGATCTTTGTGTCCAAAAAAAGCAAGTCATTACCTGATTTCACCTCTGGTTGTTATCATGACCTGAAATCGTGAGGTTTATAAGAATATTTCCATTCAGATTGTGCACTTGCTTTCAAGTTCACCATTTGTGTCCATGACCCCATGAAATATGATGATTAGGTCTCATTAAACGGGAAGAACTGTCATCATCTGTAGTTTGAACATTGTTGCCATCTCATGCATGTCTAACATGAAACAAGATTCATAAATTAGTATAAAGAATACTTAACATCACAACCTAAAAGAATGAGACTCTAAAAATATAAAGCTTTCTTATAAGCCAACAATTCTCTACACAAACAATTAACCAACACAAGGACTAAGGATATAGGTGAACACAAAAGATTGGGAAACAAAAGGCCATATCTTAATTGAAGGAAAAAAAACCATGTTGGTCACCTACTAGCTTTTTTTTTGAGATGTGTATCTTCCACACATAGTGGCAACAAGGATTTGTGACTCACCAAAACCTGTTTCGTGAACAAGTGTATACAATTCCAAAGAAGACATTGGCACATTCACAATTAAAGTAGTGGATGATCCTCACACTCACAACAAGCTACTCCTGATTCATTTAAAAACCAATATTAAAATTTTTCTTTTTGGAATTGTTCTTAAAATAGGGGACCTTGAGTTATAATATTGTGAGGGACCCCATGCGGGGAGGGAGGCAGCAGCCCCATCAATCATTAGATAAAGGAAGGAAATACAGGGGGGGGAGGAAATGCCACCGAATGGTGGCATTATCCGTCCCCAGAATGTTCATATGAAGCCACTCATTTCTGAAGTCTAGCTTGATGCGAGCTTGAATGTCCGGGTCCTTGGTGGGCCGGTGAGATCTAATGGCCTACCAAGAGGCCATACCGACCTCAACAGTGGCCACCCAAGCCTGGGTGAGAACCGTTTTGAGGGAGTAATTGTCATCAAAGTGTTTTCTACATCTCTCAATCCAAAGATGATAAACAATGAAGCTATGTAGGATGTTTAAAGCTTGTCTGGGGTAGGTGAAGCTGTCGGTGTGGTATGCGAGGAGTCCTGAGGGGTCATCCTCTTGTTCGATCGTCACTTCGTCGAGCAGCACGAAGGGCCAGGTGATTTCCAGATCGTGAGGCACCCGCCATTCTGTCTAGATTCTTTTGAAGGCTTCCCAAGCGCGTTGCGCCATTAGGCAATCCAGGAGGCAATGTCGAGGGTTTTCCTCCGTGTTAGAGCCGCACACTTTGCATTGAGAGGGAAGGCCTATTTGTTGGAGCCAGGACCCAACCAGGAAGCCTTTGTTGAGAACTAGCCAGATGAGCGTGCCCACCTTCCATGGGCGCGCGTTATGTTAGAGTCTAGCCGTCATTTGAGTGGTAGAGGTGTTTCTGAGGTTAAGGTCCTGAAGGAAGGACATCATGCCGGACGTGAGGTTCAATTTGCGAATGTTGTTGTAGCCCCTCTTGGCGGTGTACCCGTAGAAGGGGGCATCGCCCAGGGGCGGGCTTGATTGCCAGTGCCATTCACCAAGGTCCCAAGGTAGATCGAGTATGAAACCTGCGTCGAAGATCTAGTATAGAAGAGGCGCCTTGCCTTGGGCTGGGGGCTCTCTAGCAACCTTGAGAGTTGCCTCGGGTCTCTCTTGGGAGAGCACTCTGACTGTGCGGTGCTTGACGGTGGAGATTTTGATGGTTTGATTGGTCGTCGCTTGGATGCGACCTCCGGGCGTGATCTTTTGAAATTCAAACACTGAGGCAGCTGCGTCGGCTGGCTCGAGGACAAGGTAGACCCAGTCGAGTGGGCTACCCCTTCTGGGTGTTGGATTGGCTATCTAGTCGCCTATGCGAAAGTGACCTTCATGTTCATCTGGGCGCCAAGGGATACTTGACGTGATCATCTCCCTGCTCAGCCTGTTTGAGGGATGATGGCTCATGCCCAAGTCCGTTAGCCCCTTCCAATCTTTAGTTGCAACGTTCCAAATGTCTTTGACTCGGGAGCATCCGGATTGCGCAAAGGCATTGCTTTCACTCACGCCCCCCACTCCTAGCGGGAAACCTCTGGAGTTGAGAATTGATGGGTTACCAAAGATGGGTTACCTGAGGACTTCGTCTGAGTTGGTCGGGTCGGATTTGATTAGGCCAGGCCTCACGTTCAACCAAGCCCCAACGATGTTCTTCCACATAGAGCATTTGAGCTTCTTGAGTTTGGGCGCGGCGAGGAACCAATTTAGGTCGGGATTTAAGGGGCCTTTGCCGTGGACCGGGAACCTCGTTTGGTCGACGTTATGCCGCACGAACTCTTTCCAAGGCTCTCCGCTGGGCGCTAGGCCCCTTATGAAAAGTTTGGCCAGCAATGCCCGTGATTGGGCTTTGGGGTCGGTGACGCCCAGGCCTCCTTGGGAGGTTGGGAGCGCCAGGGTGTCCCACCTTACCTTGGCGCACGTAAACGCCTCCTTGCCCCCCCATATGAAGTTCCTAATGAGCCCTCTAACCTGGCTGCACATTTTTGGATCCGGATTCCAACATGCAGCTAGGTACTAGATAGACGCGAGTAGGACCTGGTTCGCAACTAGGATTCTTCCCGCAAGTGAGAGCTTGTTACTGCTCCATTTGATGAGCTTGCCTTTGAGGGCGAACATCATCGTGTCAAAGTTCACCTCGGATGGTAAGTGGAAACTGACCTAAATCCCGAGGTACCTTGTACCTTTCCCTTTCGGGATCCACTTTAACCCTTCGTCTTCCCCCTATTCCCAGGACTTTTGTCTTTGGCTGGCCCAAATGGCAGCCGATTTGCGCCAGTTGACTTTGGCTCCGAACGTGCGACAAAAGGTCTTGAGGACTTCTTGCGCCCGGTCCATGTTAGCCAGGGTGCCCTTTAGGTAGAGGGTTGTGTTATTAGCGAAGGTCTGGTCTCTGATCAGACCACCTTTGGGAAGGGAAAGGCCTTCGACCCCATGTTTGGGGTTGGTCAGCATGTACCCCAGAACATCAGTAGCTAGAATGAATAAGTAGGGTGCTAAGGGGCACCCTTGCCTTACCGACGTGGCGAATTGAAAATCGAGGCCGGCTACCCCATTCACTTTGATGGCGGAGGTGGCATCCTGATATAGGGATGCAACCCAGCGGACCCAAGTGGGGCTAAAGCCCAATTTGTCCAGGGCTTTGAAGAGAAAGTCCCATTCGAGTCTATCGAATGCTTTCTCGAAGTCCAAAAGGAGAAGGACCAGGTCCTGGTTGCTTTCTTCAGCCCAACCTAGGCTTTTTTGAGCCATGAACACGTTGTCAAGTATGCTTCGGCCCTCCACGAAGCCCATTTGGTTGGGCCTGATGATCTCCGTGAGGTCCGTCTGAATCCTGCAAGCGAAAGTCTTTGCGAGAACCTTATATAAGTTCTTTATATCATTGGAAAGTTCTTAAAGCGTAGATGTCTAAAATGGGCTCGCATTACTCATTCAGACATCTGAAACACAAGTTATGGCCAAAAGAAGGGCCGGGGAGTCGAACTGCCAGTTTGACTCCTAACCACAAAAAGTCAGGAATCGACCCGATTTACTTAGCTGCAGGGGGCGTGCCACATATTGTTGGAAAGCTCTCGACGAGAGCTACAACTTTGCTTTAGACCGCATTGCGATCCGAGGTCTGCTCGCAAAATTATGGGGCTCTAAAGTCGCGGGAGTCCCATTTGGCGCGATTTCGGGACTCCCACTCGGGAGTCCCGGGAAAAATAACCATTTGGATGTAGCTTCTGTGGAGAGCTGCAGAGTATACTATAAGGGGGAAGGTGGTGGCTTTCCCCAAGTCCGGGCCGTGGTGAGTCTTATGCGTTCGTGTTGCCCGTGGCTCATCCTAGCACCAAGGGTGCTCCAACTATGCACTAACCACTAACCATTTTGTGTGGGTTGTGTGCAAGCCCGTGTGAGTGAATGAAGCTTGTCAACTCTTCCTAGTCCCATCCCGGAGCTCCAACACGCCCCTCTACCCCTCAAAGTGTCCCATTGGGACACCCTCATCCCAGTATGATTCTCCTTGCCCAGAACTCAACCCCTCTAGCGGGGTCTTGGGCTTCCACCTTCCCGAGGTGGTGCTCCTGGAGAAGAATGACTTGCGGTGGGGTTGGGAGCGATGAAAGCAAAACCTTCACCTGTTTTGGTTTGGTCTTTTTGACCTTCATGCCTCTGACATTGAGGGAGACCATAGTGAGGGTCTTTTTAAACATAAGTTAGCCGGTTGCGGGTAGCCAGTTGGCTGATCGATCCTGAGGGTCTGATGGTGTCATTGTCCGCGAGCTTGCTTTCCCGGCACTCTTCCTTCTTTTCGCCTTGGGCTGGGCCCAAGCTGCTTATCTCTGGGTTCATCAATATCGTCATATCCAGCCTGGTGAACCTTTTTTTCCTAGCAACCTAAGGGGAGGCACGAATGCTAACTGATCTATTTCTGAGCGTTTGGCGGGTAGTATCCTGTTCAAACTCCCAAAGGTGAAATTTCATAAGCTTTTGTTAAACATCAAAGCCAAACTTGAATCATGGATTATGTGTGTATACACCCCTTGGCCATGGTAGGTTGTTTTCAAGTCACTGCCTATGGAGCTCAACAAAGCAAAAATAACACTCTCATTAAGATCTCAATGTTCAAGTAAACCTTATATCACCACAACAAGACATGAGTTGTGTCATGACCAATGTTGGGCGGGTATGTTCATTTTAACATACCAATTGGATATGAATATTAACATTTTGTTTGATTTAGACACTAAGTGCATGATAGCATTGGTGGAGGCAAACAACAAACCAAAGAATGTCCTAATTTTTTTATAAAATGATACCAATCAATTTTGATTCTACATATTCAAGTACATACCCATTGAAACCTTATATACCATATCAACATTGGTCATGATCCTTGTTGTGGGCTCCCAACCAAGTTTGGGGCGAAAAAAAAATGCAAGTTGGGAGAATGTCCCAAGACTTAAGCACGCTCTCACAAGTGTGAGAATGCTTAAGGAAATGAGCCCCAAACATTTCCAAGTGAAAAGCATTTTGGGAGTTATAATCCGGCATGAATCTTGAATTTTTAGGACAAAAGTGCATGTAGTAAATGTTATCCAAATTATGCCCCCCATATACGATTGGAAAGGTCTTGAATAGTAAATATCAAAAGTGACTTGCATTTTCCATTTAGAGTTGTGAACTAGGATTTATGACCAAAAAATTATCAAAAAAAGTTTGACTCCCAACCACTAAAACTTGGGAAATAAGGGTCAAAGATTTCATTAAAAGTTACAACTTTTCAATTTGAAGCTCTTCAATTCAAGTTCATAGAAGAGAGTTATGAGCTCAAAAGTTGCAAGACTCATAGTTTGAAAATTTTGGGACCCTCATTTGAAAATCTCAAAAAATTTAACCATTTCAATGTGACTCTCACCACCTTTCACAAAATATATTATGTTTCATCTTACTAGGTATGTGCATCATACATGTTTTAAACATACAACATTCGTGTGCAAAAACTTTGCTTAGTGCTTAGTTTACTCAATTTATTTTGAATCAAGGTTGTTGTTATGCTTTTTAGAGCTCTCCCTTGTTTGTGACTTGTTGCTCGATTCTCTCCCTTTTGAAAAAAGGTTGTTGTTATGCTTTTCTAGAGCTCTCCCTTGTTTGTGACTTGTTGTTCAATTCTCTCCCTTTTGAAAAAAGGTTGTTGTTATGCTTTTCTAGAGCTCTCCCTTGTTTGTGACCTATTGTTGCTCGATTCTCTCCCTTTTGAATCAAGGTTGTTATTATGCTTTTCTAGAGCTCTCCCTTGTTTGTGACCTATGGTTGCTCGATTCTCTCCCTTTTGAATCAAGGTTGTTGTTATGCTTATCTAGAGCTCTCCCTTGTTTGTGACCTGTCGTTGCTCAATTCTCTCCCTTTTGAATCAAGGTTGTTGTTATGCTTTTCTAGAGCTCTCCCTTGTTTGTGACCTGTTGTTGCTCGATTCTCTCCCTTATTCATGTTATTACTCAATGCTTTTCCTGCTTGTGCTATTATTACTCATGATGCCCCTACTCCCACTACTCATGTTCCTGCTTGGTGTGACTTTGAGCTGCTTTAGCTCTCACTCCCTCTACTCGTGCTACTTTATCTAAGAAAGCAATTGGCAGGCAAGGGTCGGTTATATGGACACTTGACAAGCATTTCTCAAAAAATTAGAGAATCAGCTTTGACCCATATTCATCATAGACCACACTTTGAACCACTAGTTATTTTCCAGTTCTTTCATGAAACCCACCAATTCTTTGAAATTTTTCAAACAGCCTAGAACCAAGGGCTATTTTATTCTGAACTTTTTCATAACCTTTGAACATGAGGCTCTAACAAATTCAAAGAACCACCCAACACTGGTACATACTACATACCCGTTTCCAGTATGCATCAGCAGACACACCATGCACTAAATTTCCAAATTTCCACCTCATTTCCAAATTTTATAAAAACCTGCACTGGTTTTTTGGTAGTGTACCTGAAGATAGATCACAGATCACTGGTAATATTCAGATCTCTTTGAGAGTCCTCAAAGTGCAAATTACAATCCAGACAAACTGAGATTGTCAATTATACATAATCCATGGCTTCAGGGATGCACTTAAAATCCTGGTTGATGAGTTCTACAAAAGGAGGTCAATGTTCGAATTTCTACATCCATGGCTTAACTTGAGATTCTAACCATAACATCTTAACAATTGCATTTTAACTTCCAGAGATGGAGTGCCATTGCATATTCAACCTTGATTTTCAAGCTCTGACAGGGAAGGTTTACATTGTAAGGCGATTTTTGAGGCATTATCTGTTGTGTGCTCGTACTGTGCAAGCCTGATTGCTCCTTTTGAAAACTTGCATGAGGAAGCCACTCCAAATGCTAAAAACAGTGCAAAAATACCCATGATTGATCGCTAGAGAAGTTTCATGTCCATTCCATTCTCTTCTTGTAAAACAAATCGTTCAAGCCTTGATTGATCATCGCTTTTGAACCATTTTGATCACCTGCCACTCTTACATTCATTGCTTCAAGTCAGCTGGAGCACCAACATAGTAGTCTCCTTTTGAGAGACTTCACTGTTGTCCTGCATTCCAGCTATTTTGCCAAATGGTCTCCAGCAAAAAGATTGAAGACAACAAAGCTTTTTCCAGTCCACATACTTTTTCAAACCCCATCTCAAACACCTCCTCAGCTCTCAAGTTCACACCTAGTCAGCCCAGTCTTTTCTGCAATCATGAATCGATTAATTTGATAAAACAGATCATGTTGGCATGTCATTGAAACACCCCACTAGCAAAGCCTAAGGCCTAAGAAAAACAAAAAACCATACCACAGAAGGAAACTCACCCAAATGACAGTTGCAAAAAATTAGTAGAAGAAAGTGCAGGTGGTGGTGAATACACTATGGGCTACTTATTCAGTCAGCCAACTCTATCAATATTGAACATCAAGCACCAATCATAGTTAGTGTACCGATGCCCATATGTGTGTACCTGTACACATGCCATGTGTAACCTATACCCTTCAGGTCACCTGCAATATTGTATCTTGCTGTGATGTGAAGTTCAACCAAAGGACACCATACAAAGCAGGAATACATCAAGTCAAATTTTTATCTCTTCACAGTGTCTTGCAAAAAAAAAACCTTTACACTGTGAGTATACAAGCTCAGAGACAACCAGGCAACTAACCATCCTGATAGTGCCTGCACTTGAATACATGCGAGAGGACTAGCCCAGAGTGACTAAATTGGCAGCAGTACCACCTTCTCTACAGAAAGAACTGCACATTAAAGTCCATCATAAGACATCAGCTCCATCTGAAACCTTTCCTTTAGGCCTACCTTTTGGTTTAAACTTCTTCTGCACAACTACAATCAACGAACCTGCAACACATATCACCTTGATCGCAAATTTTGCTCCTGCATTCAAATCACCACACCTTGCATATGGTCAGTATATGCAAAACAATTTAGCTGCTTCTTTCCCTATGATTAGCAGAAGATCCTGTGTCTAGAACTGTCATGACTAAGGCATATCACTAACCATCTCACAAATTGTGAGGCATTAGCTACCTAAATCATATACACCATTTGAGCATTCTGCCTATGTCAAAACATCCCTGACCTATCCATTTGTGCAGCACATAGTTGGCTAGAACACATACTGTAGAGTGTCAGAACCTCCTGATATGCACAAACTGTTTGTAGAATGACCCAAATCTGTCCGACCCAGAACTCCTGAAAAAGCTTACCAAGGGATGCTACTGTTGTGTCCTTTGCTCCTTCATCACGCCCAAGGGGTGTCAGAGGTTCCTTTTGAGATCCTTGCATCCCAGCAAAGCCTCCTCTCATAAATGTACGCCATGTATGGACTTTGCCAAGCTCAGTCACTCCAGCACAGACTCCTACCCCGATTGAGATACTTTTCAGTTTGTCTTTGTCCACAACAGTTGGCCCTTGCCCATTGACAGGGGTTGATGGAAGGTTGTAAACACCAGCTGCAGGATTTGGTATGTTATGTGTCCACTGATGAACATCACCATCACTAGTAAGAGCTATAAAATTGTCGCCATAACAGCCAACATCAACCACCTGAAAACAAATGCAGAATGAATCAACATTTGTTTTATTCTAGAGCACAACTATCAACACAACCACATGGATCAGCAACATACACAAGATGGACTGGTAGTATCCATTCATACATTTGTTTTAACATAAGGACAATATGGAAATGATAGCATCCGGTAACTTAGAGACTCATTGTCATTGTCATCATCATGACAACACTATTATTCATCAGTCACTTCTGAAACAAGAATTAATCACAGCTGCAACAGGCATTCCCCATGGATAGTCAAAGTCCTGTTCAAGGCTGCACCTCTATTTCCCTTTTCTTACAGTTTTGAACCAGAAACAGCATGTTTTAAAAGCTGGAGTATCATCAAGAAGTAGACACATACACAATGAGCCAATAGAGTCAATAAAAGAATTAAATTTTACAGGGCTCTATTAGAAGGGACATTAAGTAGTTTAGAACTAATCCTCATCATCACCTTTCGACCCACAAGAGTCCCAAGGGCAGGACTGCAAACAGCATAAGGCGATTGGTTTCCGTGTGAAAAGTTGGGTGTCTCTACAGTTGCCGCTGGAAAATAACACCGACCCCAGGTCCAGGCACGATTATCATCTGTCATGATGATTGCATGATAAACACCACCACACTGTACCAGACAATGACCACATCAAAATGGACAAATCCATGCAAGTTTAACAGACATTACAAAAAACTCTTAAGAACAGCAAGTTTGTGTGATAATTCCAGTTCCAAAGCCATGGTGGAGAAAAGACCTGCAAGCACAATAACATATCTACACTCTCACCTTCTCTCCTGCCCAATAGTGAGGTCAAGATGAGTGACACAGCTGTTCCTAGAAAAACTTCTTTCTAACCAGGTGTACTTTCTTTACAGCTATGCCACATGCAAACAGAAATTATATTGTTGCCTGCCTACCTGAATCTTTATTGGTTTTCCAGTGTAACCAGTGACAAGATTAATCTCATCCATGAAGTTTTTAGTTGCTGAGCGAATGTACACCTGGTTTGCATCCGTAATGTATCTGAACCACCCAGGAAATCAGTAAGCGGATAGCCTGAATTAACTCATCTATGAGACTGCAGAGAAATTCAACACTTGCACTTCAATGGTAATTCTGGTGTCAGTTCCAGCAAACCAAAACTAAAACAAGAAGAATGAGTGCAATCATAACTCTACAATAGCCTAAACTGACAACCAGGATTAGCAATCCACTACCACAAAACTTGCAAAAGGTGCCAATGTCAAGGAGTGCTACACAAAGATAGGTTTTGTACCCAATAAAAGGACTCTCATCAGGTGCCTCCACTGTACCCACACTTGCTTGAATAACCCGACCCAATGTTTTTAGACTGGCGGGATTTGTTTGTGACAGAGCTGACCTAAGTCCCTTTGGTCTAGGAACATCCTTAAGCCGACGGGTGCGCACCTGGAGTCACAATAGCAAACTCACTATGAACCATGGATGGACACATCAGCAAACTTCAACAGCATTGTAAGACAGCAGAAAACTGCAAAATTCCTAAAGTTCATATTGACATACATATTCCTGGGGTTGAGACCCTTGAAGCACAAAATCTTCTCCATTATGACAGACTGCTGCCAAATAGAATGGATCAGGAACCTGGTCACATCACAAGCAACCATTCAGGCCACAATAAAATGAACCAAGCAAACTCCTGACAATACAGTCCAAAGTTTAAGGATTCTTGTTGCTAAGTTCTAAAATTACAGAAAGCATGTCCACCAGAAATCTTCACCTGATCTTCTTGAAGGGGTTCATAACCACCAGCCTTCCTATCCAAATCCGGTCCTGCAATGTCAATGAGAACTACCCCTTTGTTCTCCAGATCAGAAATATGTTCCCATTCACCACACCGTGAGTGAATGTTCCCATGCTGGTTGCGCCAGACCAAGACATGTCCAGCTATTGTGAGTGCCGCAATGTGATGCTGACTCACCTGCACAAAAAGCAAATTTGCTCTTCAGATGTCAGTAGCACTATCCACTACATGACTATATACAGGGTAGGGAGTTGATAAGCAACAAGACCATAGAAAGTGTTGAAATGCATGAGCTACAGCATTTCACAAGAGAAAATGAAAACAATAATGTTGGAGATTAATGCCCTCAGCTCTATGCCAGTATAAAGCCTGAATATGGATTAACTTCTGGAAAGAGGAACTTACTGCCAAATGGGCAATTGGAGAAGAAGTTGGCAGCAGTTTGGTTGCCACAAGCTCCAAGCATCTTGATCTATTGGACTGAGAAACCTCACCCAAACCAAAGTACTCAAGGCTTTCTGCAGCATCTGTGGAAGCATATCGGACAGTGGCTAGGATGACAGCCGCTGGACTGGGTCCATTTGAAGCTACTGCAGTGCTCCCCTCATCTCTTGAATGACTGTTAATACCATCTCCATCATAATCTTGATCGCTATATTTGTCTTCATCTCCATCAGTACCCTTTGATTCACTGCGTTTGAAATGTGATCACTGCCTAATTAAACACCTCAAAATCCTTGGAAATAACAAACAAGAATCAGCAGAACCACATGATTGTGAACTGGAAAAGACAGAAGGAAAACAAGGCAACCTAGAGGATGACTGGAAAGACAGAATCCTCAATAAGAAAGACCAAGAGAAGCACGAAATAAGTTGCATTCATTAACACAATGATCCAAACTCTGTGAAATGCATTCAGAATGTCACCTCACAAGACCCTAGCAAATGCACTCACTAGAATCCAAGAGTGAAAAACAGACTAACTAAGAACCCAGAGTCCAAAGAGGATGTGTCCATAAGAGATTCATGCCTATGGTGTCTACACACTGACTTCTTTTGTAGCATCAGCACTGTGACTCTGGGTTCTTAGTGATTGCACATCTGAATAAATTTCTGAGACACCGTAACTAACCAGTTCATCTGGTAATCCTGCAATATGCACCATAAGCCTGTGGAGTATGGTCGTAAGATCCCAGTCTCTCCACTGACTGTCTCTTTATTTCAAGTCCCAAAATCTGAAGGCCATAGGACAAATTCAGAAAAAAGAGCACGAGGGAAAACACACAAATGTTCTTCATTTGTATCTATCATATTTCACAGCTCACCCAATTGATCGCCTGTACTTGGAAGGTTGAATGTCCTGTCCCCTCCTCATTTCATTCATACAATCCTAAGAACCCAAGGATCACACAACTTGCAGTGTACGTCCAGCTGTGTCACACCTTGCTCTGAAGCTCTTATGAACACATCCATGACTCCTTGAGGTATCTAAATGAACCCAAACAGATGACAAAAACTACAGCATGCAGATGCAGTGCAAGACCTATACTGAAGACATGTCCAAGGCCAATCCTACACTTGTGCACAGGAACTTGTCTCCAGAATGTTGACCCTCGTCCCCCATACATAACTTACCTCATTGATGCGTGGCTACGTCTTGTTGATTGGGTCCCTTTTCTGCAACACACTCACGCAGTATTTCAAGGCAATGCCAACAGTTCTTGCAGTTAAAGCACAAGTTAATGCAGTGACAAAACTAATTCTCACAAAGGAAATCAATACAAAGCACTACAGCTCCATAGAGCACTCACTGTTTTCCTGAGGAATTTCTTTGACAGAGGAGTGGAAGACAACACTATGCAAGACTTGAACTTATTTCCATGATTCCAAAGCCTTGACAACATCATCATAAAGCAGCAAGATCATGGACAACTCAACAGATCAATTGGTTGAATCTTCTAGATTGTCTTTTCTCGACCCTGAAGAGGTAACAATGAGACAGAAATGCATGACATCGAACACCCTAATTGTCAAGTACGAAGCTTCCTATGCCAATTGATGAAATACCTGTGAGACTCAGTTGGACTCTGGCTCTTTGCTGCAGCCTGCTTTGGATAGTCAAGCTTCTGCTTCTTTTGTGGCGATTCAAATCCCTTGACTTTGGCAGCTTGTCCCCTTGTCTTCGAAGGAATTGCCTGGTCTTCTGATACAACTAGTGTTGGTTGCACTTCCTTCCACTCAAGTTCTTCTTCATCACCATCTTCATATTGGACCTAACACAAACAACCCACTTGTACCTTGGGTCAATACAAGACCAGTTTGGGTCATTGTCCCTTCTGAATCACAAAGGAATGACTTAACCTGCCCATTGCACCATCTTGTCCCATAAGGACACTTGACTCTGGGTCAATGCCATGACACAGTCTGTACTAACCCATGTGTCCACTTTTCGCTAGACTGCACCAAAAAGGAAGCCTTGTTTCACCTTGTAGAATTTTGCCTTGGGATCAAACCCAATTATTTCTCCTTTGAAGTATTTTCCACTAAACTTTTTCTTTGTTTTTGCTCCAATCATTGATGCTCCTGAAGATGGTTCAACCACTGCTTTAGCCCCCAAGGTTCCACCAATATTTGAATCATCTTGCTCCAATGATAAACTTCTCCTTCGAGTTACAGGCTTGTTTTCTGAAGAAATATCTGTACCAGATTTCACCTCGGATTTCCTCTTCTTTCCAGCTTCTGCAGTCACTGGTGCCTTCGACTCATCTTTCTTGGGCCTACCAACCTTGTTGGATACCATCTTCTTATCATTTGGGGTCCCCTGTGAAACTGCCTTCTTCTGACTTGAATGTGTTGCTGATACCTCAGCCTCTGCAAGCACATCTTCCTTGCCAGTAGGCTGCCCTTTCTTTCCAGGCTCCTTTTTTTTAGTGCCTGGTTTCTGAGCCCCATCTTCCTTGCCTCTGGTCTTCTCTAACTTTGTTGGGGTTGTTGTCTTATCTACTGGTTTGGACTTGACTGCTGACTTATCTGCACCCCTTGCAGACTTTCTTCCCTCTGATCTTTTGACTTCACTGCAGAAACCACCGTCCAACTCAAATTGTGAGAGCTCAGTGGCAACAGACTGATGAAAGAATCAGGACTATAACAAGGGAAGGGGTTATAAGACAATGTTATCTGCAGGTGGGCCCATACTAGATGACAAGAAAATCCTGCTCATATCTTGGTTTTTAACTCTTTTTGGTAGGGCTGAAGAAGCAACTGCACTGGTTGTGGAGAAGAATCCACCTCCATCTGCTCTATCATGCAACATACTGAGATGTGCAGATGAAATTAAAACAGCACTTAACCTAGATCATGTGGTTTAAGGTAAATCCTTCAAGTAGTTTCAACAACATTAAAGCCTCATTCTTGTGGAAATGTGAGAAGCTGAATGATGGAATGTTCTCTCGGCAGAAATTCAAACATCCATACCTCATCATGAAATGCTTTACCAGTAAAAAACCTTAACAACTCAAGGCACTTAATGCTAAAAATCATTTGTCATCTTTATCTTGTGAAGATGATAAAACTTTGTTCTGCATCTTCATAACAGTGGGCAACCCATGAAGAAATTCTAGGGTAGGACATAAGCAAGGGTGAAGAACACTTTTCAATTTGAAGTATTTAAGCTTTGCACATTCCGGCCATACAGTGACCCAAATTGGACAAGCAAAATTTTGCACAACTAGGGACTATTTTACACTCACCTCCCTTCCTGGCCACCAGTGTCACTTATGGTTAGAAGCTTCTTTTTAGAATTAGCTGGAATAGAGACATCTGCAGGCATGAGAATGGGCTCAAGCTCTTTCCACTCCAACTCTTCTTCATCACCATCCTCATAAACAACCTGGTATAATACACTTTGTGTCAAGCTTCAATAACCTTCCAACAGCAGCCACAGAGCATCCAGAGCTACCAATTACTCGGTTAGAAAGTGCTATCATCGGCATAAAATTTTGCAGCAGGAACATGAGATCACAACAACATGTCATCTCCATGAAAAAACTCAACATCCCATTGTAAGGTAGTGAAAGGTCATGCAATGACCACACACTCCCATCTCCAAAAGTTGTGCAGGACTTCTGCTCCATTATGGAGGGTGTAAGGAGGGCAACTAAGTACCTTATACCACTTTGTCTGAGAATCATAACCCGCAATCTCTCCAATATAACTTTTTCTTGAGAACTTTTTCACAACTGCCCGACCTTTCAATGCCACACCATCTCCATGGCTCACTTCTGTTGCAACACCCTGTGAACTTTCAACACCATCACATTGTTATTGGTGATCAAAATGTCTGCAAGGTTTCATGTGTGCATAGGCTATACATGCTGATAAACAAACCTGAGCACCTTCAATATGAAAGAGCTAAGTACAATGTCTTGAACTCCAATTTGATCTGAAAGCAAACCTTGGTTGCCGCTGGTGCATTGATACCATTTCCATGATTCCCTGCAACCTCAAGGAGATAACACTTAAAGGCCATTTGATATCAACAACAAAGAGAACAGCAGGCAAACAAGGGCAATGACATCCTTCAGCAACATCAAGAAGTACCCACAAAGATTTGTGCCAAGGTAAAACCAACATCACCCAGAAAATACATATAATGACCAAGGAGAGTCAATACCAGAATGATTTATGTTGACAGTTGTGGTTGTTGTTTGAATGTGCTGTATTGTCTCTTCAACCTGCCTCATTGCAGTTGTTACAACTGTGGAAGCTGTAGTAGATGAAAACACATGTTGATGTGCCATATCCAAATCTTCCTCCAAACGCCCCTGTGGTTCCACACATGGAGCTTATTGCATCAGACCTTGCGAGAAAAAATTGTTAGGAGTAGGAAAGCATCAATTCAAAATGAAAAATGCTGCCATTGAATACCCCAACCCCACTCCTTGCAGTTGCATTGCAGTTTCCCAAAAGAAGATACCCTTCACTGCAAAAGAAAGGCCTAGAGCATGTCTCAAATCCAATGCGCATGCAGGAACCCAATGAAATGGACAGAAAGTGGACTGACAGCCCTACTTGATTAGATTCATGTGGGTAGATAACCCACTCATATGCTCAAGCTGTGCCCTAGGTATACAAAGCATCATTATCTCCTAGCCGTATGTGTCAACTCCCTAGAAGAAACTCTTGCATCCCATTAAAAAAAAGAAGAAGCAAAAACTTGGGACTGCTAGAAGACATGATTGCTGCAGAATACCTAATCATGTCTTTTGAGGTCATACAATTTGTACCTGGATACATCTTCTCCTTGGTTCTGCAAACACACTTCTATGAGTTTAACCAAAAGTGTTTCTCAATTGTCGTCTGTGTGAATAGAATGAAGGATGGGGGGGAAGGGGGTCAACAACATAGGAGAAGGCAGCCAAAAACAGAACTGCTACATAAAACACTGGTTGTGGGTGTTTTATTCTTTGAGCTGCTGAACAACAGAGTAGTTCCAGAAGAAGAATATCAACAAGTGGGGAGAACAATCCGTCTCATCAGAGTAGTAGCAGCATTCCAAAGACTTAGCAAGCCAGGAAACTTTTACTCCCAAAAGCATTGCAGGGGGGAAAAATACCACAAATGCAACTTTAGCTGCATGTGATGTGGTGACAAAGACCAGAACCAGAACCAGTAGGTATCTATTCAGAGTAATAACCATGTCATTCTTGTTAAGACTATGTTGCAGCAGCCCACACACTTGCTATGATGAGTCGCATCACCACAAATGAAACAAAACTTGAGACTTGTACATGTTCGGCCACATACAGAGCATCCAAATTACACTTGCACAGGCATGCAGCCAAGGGAGGCAGGCGTCCTTGCACCATTGACTGCAGGTGAAGTAGGTGCTGCAGCATTCCCTAACTGCAAACAATAGATACTACAAAAAGCCCGATAAAAGCCGTGTCCTAAACCTTCACTGCACCCTCAATAACGACAACATAGGCGGCAGCTCAGGGACGTACTGACGTACTGCATGCCACCCCCTAAACCCCGACAAGGCGCTAGGAGGAGGAGTCCCACGACACATACTTAGAGAAAGTGCCTACCAACCAAAAAAAAAACTACCACAAAAACCCTTGCTGGCCAAATGCCATGTTCTGAGAGCAAAGCGGATTCAAACAAAACAGGAACAAATCAACCCTCCTAAACCGTAGACAGAAGAAGAAGAAGAAAAGCCAAAAAACCACCCCCACAGAAAGACACAGAGAGAGACAGAGAGACAGAGAGAGTGAGTGAGAGAGGTGTTGTCCCACACCTTCTTGTCTGCTTGAGCCTGCGACGCAAGGGACTTCTTCTCCATGAACACCACCAAAAACACGTCCACACTAGCAGTACCTCCTCAGCCCAGAACCTGGCGGGTAGGTTACACAACTTTCAAATGCTATTAAAAAAAAGGCCCAACAACAGCAACCGCAAACACACGCGTCTCCCCGTCCAAAGATAAACCAGGATTTTAAAAAATAAATCACAACAAACACCGGAAATTTTTTTTGTAAAATGCGCGTGCAGACACACAATCAGGCCAAGACTACACACACGGATACGCAAGAGGGAAGAAGACAAGTGAACCAAAGCGAGAGAGCGAGCGAGCTAGCGAGCGGGCAGCGATAAGTAAGTACCTCCAGCAGCAGTCAGTCGCGAGCTCCCTCGCAAGCGCGCTCGCTCGCGGGCGTCGTCGCCTTCTCTCTCTCGTCTCGTCTCGTCTCGTCCGTCCGTCCGTCCGTCCGTCCGTGCCTGTTTTGCGTTGAAGAGCGTGAGCGTGGTTTCCGAGGCGGAGGACAACCAGAGAATCAAAGAAAGTATTGAGCATGCAGAGTATAAAGACGTACATATATAATTAATCAAAATACGTATATACGTATTTATATTAAATGCGATATACGTATCCCAAGTCAAATAGGATACGAAAGGTTTGAGTGATTCAAAGAAGTCAGGGTATTGAGTGGGCGGAGTATACGTACGTACATGTGTATTAAGTAAAAATTTTACGTGCATACGGGATGTGTATTTCGTACGTATCCATATCAAAGTGAATACGGAATACCTTGTATTGTGCTTTACTTGTTTTGAGCCCTTTTTTATTATTATTTTTTAAATTTTCTTTCCTTTTTTTGGGTGCCTTTTTTCTGGTGTTTCATTTCATTTGGGGGGAAGGGGGGGTGGGTAAGCCAATCAATCAATCAAATGCTCTCTTTCTTTCAATCATGCTTTTTATTTTATTAAATAAAATGTTGTTTAGGCCCATGGGAATGCAAATTTACACATGCAAATTATATATTTTTATTTATTTATTTATTTTGTGATTAGCTACATAAGTGGCAATCATCCATAGAAAACAATTCAACCAAATTAATTGGTATATATAAACAAAATATGAAAGTTAAAAAAAAAAAGAAAAAAGCATGCCTTTGATAATTTTGGCTATCTACTAGAAATTAATGTAGTTTTGTTATCTCGTCATCTTTTTACTTAATTTTGGTTGAAAAATTTAACAATGACTTGGTTAGATTTTAAGAATATTGAATTTGAAATTCAATATACTTGGTTTTGTAATGGATTTTATTTTGTAGACGAATCATTTTGATTATCATTTGGTTGTAGCTTTTGCACCATAAGGAACCCAAGAGCATGGCAAATCTTGAGTTTTTCCCCTAAATTTTAAAACAATTTAATTGAGACACACCCATGTTTTTACCAATACATGTGAATTTTTTTTTTTTTTTTTTGGGGGTTTATTTTCACTCATCAAACTCTCATGCAAAGTCATTTGAATTCACTTACTAAATCCAATTACTATGGTGTCCAAAGAACATAAATCTCTTTGAAAATCATGTAACGAGCATAAGATCCCTCCAACTCCTAAATGGTAGGCATAAAATATTTCATGTTCCCAAATAATAGGCATAAGATCCCTCTCAATCCTAACTAGTGGTTTTTTTTTTTTTTCTTTTTC